>Ga0255338_1000167_pt1 | contig 268930 bp, 254 predicted proteins | sample MeOH1_35cm_T4_19_FD_203715 | JGI IMG/M metagenome (GOLD analysis project Ga0255338, IMG submission 203715) | Sandy soil microbial communities from University of British Columbia, Vancouver, Canada - MeOH1_35cm_T4_195 | ecosystem: Engineered > Artificial ecosystem > Sand microcosm >... | reverse complement strand
GCATCTGCGAGACGATGACGCGCTCGGTGCCGTTGACGATGAAGGTGCCGTTGTCCGTCATGAGCGGCATGTCGCCCATGTAGACGTCCTGCTCCTTGATGTCCTTGACGGACTTGGCGCCGGTGTCGTCGTCCACGTCGAACACGATCAGCCGCAGCGTCACCTTGAGGGGCGCCGCGAAGGTCATGCCGCGCTGGCGGCACTCGTCGACGTCGTACTTCGGCGCCTCGAACTCGTAGCGGACGAACTCGAGCAGCGACGTGCCCGCGAAGTCGGAGATCGGGAACACCGACTTGAAGACCGACTGAAGGCCCTCGTCCGGCCGGCCGCCGCTCGGCTCCTCGACCAGCAGGAACTGGTCGTAGGACGCCTTCTGGACCTCGATCAGGTTCGGCATCACCGCGATCTCGCGGATGGAGCCGAAGAACTTGCGGATCCGCTTGCGACCGTTGAACGTCTGCGCCTTCTTAGCCTGCGCCATAAGTCGCTCCTCGCATCGTCTGTGGCCCGGGCCCGACGGCCTCGCCGCCGGCCGGCATCGACCGGGCCTCGTTCAGTCCAATCCGCACGGCATGACCGCCGCCGCGCGTCGGACGACCATCGCAGCCGCGGACCCCGAGGGGCCGGCGGCTGGGAGAGCCGTCCGTCCGGAGGCTTCCCTCCGACGGCCGACGGCGGACCGTGCGAACGGCCCGCCACCGGTGGTCCGGAACGGCCGGCGGCTTTCGCCGCGGCCGCCCGGTATTGGCGTGACGGCGGACGGCCCTCGAGGGCCGCCTGCCGACGGCGCCGGTCGCGCCTTACTTCACGTCGACCTTGGCGCCGGCCTCTTCGAGCTTCTTCTTCAGCTCTTCGGCCTCGGACTTCGAGACCGCTTCCTTCACCGGCTTCGGAGCCGCCTCGACCAGGTCCTTGGCCTCCTTCAGGCCGAGGCCGGTGATCGCGCGGACTTCCTTGATCACGTTGATCTTCTTGTCGCCGGCATCCATGAGGATGACGTCGAACTCGGTCTGCTCCTCGGCCACCGCGGCCTCGGCGCCGCCGCCGACGGCCGCCGCGACGGCAACCGGAGCCGCTGCCGAGACGCCCCACTTCTCCTCGAGCATCTTGGAGAGCTCGGCGGCCTCCATGACGGTGAGGCTCGACAGCTCGTCGACGATTTTCGCAAGATCGGTCATTGTTCAGTTCCTGTCGGTTCGTAACGTTGAATCCGGGTCATGGGCGCACGGCCTCACGCCGCTTCGTCCTTCTTGGCGTAGGCGGCGAGCACACGCGCCACCTGGGCGCCGGGGGCCTGCAGAACCCCGGCGATGCGCGTGGCAGGCGTCTGGATCATGCCGACCAGGCGAGCGCGCAGCTCGTCCAGCGACGGCATGGTCGCGAGCGCCTTGACGCCCTCCGCATCGAGCGTCGTCCGTCCGAGCGCTCCGCCGAGAATGACGAGCTTGTCGTTCGTCTTGGCGAATTCCATGGCCACCTTGGGGGCGGCGACGGGGTCGGGCGAATAGGCGATCACCGTCGGCCCGGTGAACAGGCCGGCGATGTGCTCGATGTCGGTGCCTTGAAGGGCAAGCTTCGCGAGCCGGTTCTTCGCCACTTTCAGGGACGCGCCCGCCGCCTTCATGCGACCCCGGAGGGTCGACATCTGCGCGACGGTGAGACCCTGATAGTGGGCCACGACGACCACGCCGGTGCTCTCGAACACCGCGTTGAGCGTCGTGACGAGCTCCTGCTTCTCCGCTCTTTCCACTTGCCTCACTCCGGTTGGCGGTCGGGAAAGGCCCGGCCGCCGGTTGCCGTTGCCGGCCGCCCCACCACGGGAATCGTGCGGGGACAGGACGGCGGCTCGACTGCCTGTCCCCCCGCAGACCCACGCGAGACGCGCGCGCCGCAAGGCTTCAACGGTCACGACCCGAGAAACGCCGCTGGCCGGGCATCGGCCCGGACGACGGCGAAAATCGGCTCAGTCCCGTCTCGTGCAGGCCCCGGCTGGGCTTAAGCGCCGGCACGAGGCCGGAGCACCTGCAGTCTCGGACAGGTTCGGGCCGGACGGAGCGACGCTCCGCTTGTTCCGGCCCAGACCACCCGGCGGCCGAAGCCGCCGGGATCGATGTGCCCGGAACCGTGGTTCCGGGCGAAAGCTCTACGCGCCGAGCACCGAGGCCGGGTCGACCTTGACGCCCGGGCCCATGGTCGACGACACCGCCACCTTCTGGACGTAGGTGCCCTTGGCGCCGGCCGGCTTGGCCTTCACGACCGCGTCGGCGAACGCCTTGATGTTGGCGGTCAGACGCTCGGCGTCGAACGAGGCCTTGCCGATGCCGGCGTGCACGATGCCCGCCTTCTCGACGCGGAACTCGACGGCGCCGCCCTTGGCGTCGTTGACAGCCGACTTCACGTCCATCGTCACGGTGCCGACCTTCGGGTTCGGCATCAGGCCGCGCGGCCCGAGGATCTTTCCGAGACGGCCGACGAGCGGCATCATGTCCGGCGTCGCGATGCAGCGGTCGAAGTCGATCTTGCCGCCCTGCACCTGCTCGACGAGGTCCTCCGCACCGACGACGTCGGCGCCGGCGGCGCGCGCCTCGTCGGCCTTCTCGCCGCGGGCGAACACCGCGACGCGGGCGGTGCGCCCGGTGCCGTTCGGCAGGACGCAGACGCCGCGGACCATCTGGTCGGCGTGGCGCGGGTCGACGCCGAGGTTGATCGCCACCTCGACTGTCTCGTCGAACTTCGCCGTCGCGCGGTCCTTCACCAGCTTGATGGCGTCGGAGAGCGGGTAGAGACGATCGCGGTCGACGCCGTCACGGGTCGCGCGGACGCGCTTCGCAAGCTTTGCCATGGCTCAGTCCACCACCTCGAGGCCCATCGACCGGGCCGAGCCTTCGATCATCCGCATCGCCGCCTCGACGTCGGTGGCGTTGAGGTCCTTCATCTTGGCGTTGGCGATGTCGCGCACCTGGCCGCGCGTCACCTTGCCGACCATCGCGCCCTTGCCCGGCGTCTTCGAGCCGGACTGCACCTTGGCCGCCTGCTTGAGGAAGTGGCTGACCGGGGCGGTCTTGATCTCGAAGGTGAACGACTTGTCCGAGAAATAGGTGATCACCACCGGGCACGGCTGGCCCTTCTCGATCTCCTGCGTGCGAGCGTTGAACTCCTTGCAGAACATCATGATGTTGAGGCCGCGCTGGCCGAGCGCGGGGCCGATCGGGGGCGACGGGGTCGCCGAGCCGGCCTTCACCTGCAGTTTGATGTAGCCATCGATCTTTTTCGCCATCGTGGTCTCCTGCACGGGCCGCCGGACCGAGCCGGCGGCGTTTCAGGCGGGGTGGTGCGGCGCTCGGGCGGCCGGCGAAAGCCGCCTGCGACCTCCCACCCCGGTTTGCGGCTCAGACCTTCTCGACCTGGCCGTATTCGAGCTCGACGGGGGTCGGCCGTCCGAAGATCGACACGGCCACCTTGAGCCGCGCGCGCTCCTCGTCGACTTCCTCGACGTGACCGTTGAACGAGGCGAACGGGCCGTCGGCGACGCGCACCTGCTCGCCCACCTCGAAGGAGATCGACGGCTTCGGGCGCTCGACGCCTTCCTGCACCTGGTGCAGGATGCGGTTCGCCTCGGCGTCGGAAATCGGCACGGGCCGGTTGTCGGAGCCCAGGAAGCCGGTGACCTTCGGGGTGTTCTTGATCAGGTGGTAGGCCTGATCCGTCATCTCCATCTTCACGAGCACGTAGCCCGGGAAGAACTTGCGCTCGGAATCGACCTTGCGGCCGCGGCGCACCTCGACGACCTTCTCGGTCGGCACCAGGATCTCCTCGAAGAGATCCTCGAGCCCCTTCTGGGCCGCCTTCTCGCGGATCGAATCGGCGACCTTGCGCTCGAAGTTCGAATACGCGTGGACGATGTACCAGCGCTTCGCCATCGCTTCTCAATCCCCTCGCGCGAACCGGCTCAACGACCGAGGCCGAGGAGGAGGCGGACGCCCCACGCCATCGCCTGATCGGCGGCGAGGAAGAACATGGCCGCGAGGAAAACCATGACGAACACCATCGCGGTCGTGATCAGCGTCTCGCGGCGGGTCGGCCACGTGACTTTGCCGACCTCCGAGCGGACCTGCTGGAGGAACACGAACGGATTCGCTTTCGCCATAGAGGTTCGGCCTGTCTCGTTACCGGTGCGGCGCACGCGGCCGGCGAACCGAGCCTCGCCGAAACCGGTATGCTCACGACGAACGGGCGCGCGGCGAAGTACCGCCGCCGCCCGACCGGAGCGCCCTACTTAATGCCCTCGCGCCGGAAGCGCAAGAGACAATCGAACCCGAACGCGCCGCCCTCCACCGTCCACGCCGAGGTGGACGGGGGCGCCTGGGCGGCTGCCCCGGGGAATCGGACGTCGGCGCGGGAAGATGGCAGGGGCGGGGGGACTCGAACCCACGGCCTGCGGTTTTGGAGACCGCCGCTCTACCAACTGAGCTACACCCCTTCAGGCCGCGCACGTGCCCGACGGCACGCTCATAGCCGATTGCCCGGGACATGCAAAGTCCCCCTGGCATCGCTCCTTCGGTTCTCGGACCGCCCCGCCTCCTCCGCGCGTCCCGCGCGCCGCGTTCGCCGCTAGTCCTGGCCGAGGCAGGCCGGAATGATCGCCGCCTCGACGATGGCCTTGAAGTCGGCCCACGGGCAGGCGCCCTGCACCGACCGGCAGCCGGCGACCGGCATCACCGCGCGCGCCGGCGGGCTGGCGAGCGTCAGCTCGGTGTCGTGGCGCATCTGCTCGATCGTCTGGGCGAAGTAGACGAGCCGCACCGCCTGCCCGCCCGAGGGCCGGTCCCACACCTCGAAGGCGACCGCGCCGCCGGGCGGCACCTGGTAGGGCTGGTAGGTGTCGAGCTGCCATTTGAGCCCGAGCATGCCGGCCATGTTCAGGATGTTGTCGTCGTGGCCGGCGAAGACGAAGAGCGGCTGCTTGCCGTCGTGGACCTTCTCGAGCGCCGTCATCACGACGCTCATCGCCTGCGAGCCCTGCCGGCGGGCGAGGTACTCCGGCATGAAGATGGCGCGGAAGTAGCGGGCGTGGATCGCGTTGACCTCGGTGATCGCGTCCGGAAGGCGCTGGCCGGTGACCGCCGGAAGCCTGCCCCACGCCACCTCCTCCACCGGCATGCCGGCGGCGTACTGCATCAGGAACTGCTCGGACGGCTGGTCGGCGGTCTGGATCCGGTTGCTCGCCGGCAGGGTCGACAGCGTGCACGGCGCCGAGCCGCCGTTGTAGGTGCAGCCGGACGGCTTGAACGAGCCGAGGACGCGGCTCATCACGTCGAGCGGTCGGCGCAGATCGCCGTTCGCCACCTGGGCGAAGGTGCCGCCGAGCAGGCGCTGCGTGCCACGGTTGGACTTCCGGGTGTCGATCGGGCAGGCCTTGCTGCCGGCCGGCGTGTAGACGTCGGGCTCGATGGCGAAGGGCGGCGAGCAGCCGGGGAACATTCCGTCGGCGAGGGCGCCCGCCGTCATCACCGTCCGTTCGGTGTCGTCGCTGACGAACGAGGCGTCCGGGCACCCCTTGGCGGCGATCGCCCCCTCCGATGCGTAGAGCGCGCGGTAGTAGCGGCCGAGCGTCGCCACGCGGTCGTAGCCGTCCGGGATGAGGTTCTGGGCGATGACGCCGTAGGTCGGCCACGGCCGGCTGGCGAGCGCGTCCATGCAGGCGCCGGACGGGTCGGCGTTGTTGCACTTCGCCGGGATCAGCGGCCCGCGGATGCCGTGGCGGCTGAAGATGACGACGCCCTTGAGCGCCCAGTCGGCGGGGATCGAATCGAACGAGACGGCCTCGCTCGCCGCCCCGGTCGCCGCTTGCGTCACGGCCTCGTCCGGCGCCGCCTCGGCGCGGGCGGCGTGCGGCGCGACTGCGGCGAGCGCCAAGGCCGCGGCGGCCGCCGCAAAGTGCCGACGTGAATCCAGTCTCATGCCACCGCCCCTCGCATTGCTGCGGCCGCGAACCGGCCCCGCGCGTTCGTCCGGCCGGCCAGGCACCGACCACGCGCCGATTATCGTCGATGATCGTGTCGGCCCGATCAAGGCCCCGGCACGGTGCGCCGGCCACGCGGCGCCGGCGTCGACCGGGCGTAAAGGCGACCGTGGAGAGTTCAGGCGGGGCCGGGCCGAGGAGTTGGAGCGGGTGAGGGGAATCGAACCCCCGTCATCAGCTTGGAAGGCTGTTGCTCTACCATTGAGCTACACCCGCGGGTCGAACGCGCCCCGCGATCCGCTACGCCCGGCGGGCGCGACGAGGGCCGGCCGATCCGGCCGGGCGGCGAGCGAAGTCAGCAGCGGCTGGTGGAGGGGGTTGGATTCGAACCAACGTAGGCTGAGCCAACGGATTTACAGTCCGTCCCCTTTAACCACTCGGGCACCCCTCCAGGCGCCGCTGCCGGTTCGGCTTCGAACCGGATCTGCGTCGCGGCGCCGGCCCGGAAGGGCTCGCCGCCGCGGGCGGTGTTATGGCGACCCGGCCGGACGGTGTCAACGCCGCGCCGGACGGCGCGGCGGCATTTTCGCGGCCGGTGCTAGTGCCCGCACTTCTTGAGGAGGGTGGCGAGTGGCGCCTTGATGCCGTGCAGCGGAATCGAGCCCGCCTGCTTGCCGGCGAGCACGACGTGCAGCGCGTCGCCCGAGCCGAGCGCGGCCATGAACGGATCGTCCGCGGCGATCTGGATGTCGATCTCGAGCCCGCCGTTGAGGTCGTCCGGCTGAACCGCCGCGCCGTCGTAGGAGAACGTCTTGCCGCCGACCGAGAACGCCACTTTGGCGCTCTGCAGCGAGTTGCGGGTGCCGTCGGCGGCCACGGTGATTCCCGGCACCGTTTCGACCGAGGCGTGCACCGCGAGCTCGTAGGGGCCGGTGCCGACCGGGCACATGGCGCTGAACAGCACCGAATCGCCGTCGCCCGGAATGCCGTAGACCAGCATCGGCGGGTCGACCGGCGCCATCGACCACTCGTTGGCCGACGCCGCACCGGCGCCGAGCGCCAGAATCGCGGCCGCCGTCCACATCGCCGCGCCGCGCGGCGCATATCTCGACCAGCGTCTCGTCATGACAGTCGCACTCCCCGCCTGCAGCTTCGCACGAAGCTTAGCACGGCCGTGATGAAGCTTCGGCAGCCGGAAGGCGTCAAGCGGCGAGCAGCCGGTCGACCTCGCGGACGAGCTCGCGCAGGTGGAACGGCTTCGACAGGATCTTGGCGTCCTTCGGGGCCTGCGAGCCCGGATTGAGCGCCACCGCCGCGAAGCCGGTGATGAACATCACCTTGAGGTCGGGGTCGAGTCGGGTCGCCCGGCGGGCGAGCTCGATGCCGTCCATCTCCGGCATCACGATGTCGGTGAGCAGCAGCGAGAACGGCTCCTCGCGCATCCGCTCGTAGGCGGACAGGCCGTTGTCGAAGGCGACGACGTCGTAGCCGGCCTTCTCGAGCGCCTTGGCGAGGAACCGGCGCATATCGGAATCGTCTTCAGCGAGCAGGATACGCGACATCAACTGGGTCTTCTTCGCCATGGTGGGAGGCCGGAGCACCGCCGCGCGTCCGTTGCGCGAGCGCCTCCCCTGCCCCGACGCGCGGCCTTGGAACGCCGCCGCCCTTCACCACGAATCTGACACCCTGCGGGTAAAGAACGGGTGAAGGGACGCCGCCGACCGTCGGCATGGACAGGCGCCCGGCTGATTTGGCAGACTCGCGGGCGAGCACGCCGCCGGCCCGGTGGACGACGAGAGCAGCGGCCTGATGGACATCGTCGACGACTTCCTGTCGCGCCCTGCCTTCGAGGTGCTGGAGCCGGCCGCCCAGCGGACGGCGCTCGTCTTCAACTCGCCGCACTCCGGCCGCTGCTACCCGCGCAGCTTCCTCGCCGCCTCTCGGCTCGACGCCCGCGCCATCCGCCGTTCCGAGGACGCCTTTGTCGACACGCTGTTCGCCGGGGTGGTGGCGCAGGGGGCGCCCTTGATGCGGGCGCACTTCCCGCGCGCCTATCTCGACGTCAACCGCGAGCCCTATGAGCTCGACCCCAGGATGTTCGCCGGCCGCCTGCCGGGCTACGTCAACGCCCGGTCGGTGCGTGTCGCCGGCGGCCTCGGCACGATCGCGCGCATCGTCGCCGACGCGGAGGAGATCTATGCCCGCCCGCTCGAGGTCGCGGAAGGACTCGACCGCATCGAGCGCATCTACAAGCCCTACCACGCCGCGCTGCGGCGCCTCGTCGCCCGAACCCAGGCGCGCTTCGGCGTCGCCCTCCTGGTCGACTGCCACTCGATGCCCTCGCAGTTGCGCACGAGCGACACCCGGCCGCGTCCGGACGTGATCATCGGCGACCGCTACGGGACGAGCGCCGCCCCGGCCCTCGTCGAGGCGGCGGCGGCGATCCTCGTCGACCTCGGCTTCTCGGTCGGGCGCAACCGGCCCTACGCCGGCGGCTTCATCACCGAGCACTACGGCCGCCCGGCGCAGGCCGTGCACGCGCTGCAGATCGAGGTGAACCGCGGCCTCTACATGGACGAGACGTACTGCGAGCCGTCGGACGGCTTCGCCGCCACCGCGGCACGGCTCGAGCGCTTCTGCCTCGGCCTCGCCGACGCCCTCGACGGCGGCCCGATGCTCGCCGCCGCGGCCGAGTAGCCTCCGGCGCGCCTCAGCCGACGAGCCGGCGCCACCAGCCCCTGAGGACGATCAGGATCAGCCCGCCGAGCCCGAGCGGCTTGGCGACGGCCGGCGCCGCCTTGGCCGCCGCGGGCGCCGGGCTCGCGGTGGTCGACCCGGCCGTCTCGTCGGCGATGGGCGCCGCCGGCATGGCGGCGGCGAGCTTCGCCTCGAGATTGCGGGCGAACTCCTGCGTCAGCGCGGTGGCGACGTCCTGCAGGATGCCGGTGCGGCCCATCTGGGCGAGCGCGCCGGTCAGCGTGTAGTCGACGTCCATGGCGATGGTCGAGCCGGGGCCGGCCTCGGCGCTGCCGACGACATAGGTGAGGAGCGCGCTGGCGCGGCTGCCGCCGGCCTTGTCGACGCCCTTGCCCTCGATCACCGCGCGCCGTGCGGAGGCGTCGCGCTCGCGGAACGAGGCCTCGCCGGCGAAGTTCGCCTTGACCGGGCCGAGCCGGACGCCCATGCGGCCGACGAAGGAGCCGTCCGGGCGCACCTCGACGAGCTCCATTCCAGGCACGCAGCCGACCACCGACGGCACGTCCTCGAGCGCCGACCAGACGACCTCCGGGGCGGCGGCGATGACGGCCGTGACGCTGAGACGAGGCATCGCAATTCCCCTGCGGCTGTCGGCCCTGCCGCACGGGCGGGGCCTTGCGGGGGACGCGGGCTTATGTTCGTATGTCGTCTATCGTATCCGAATAGTAGACATATTTTTCTCCATATGGACGTCATTCGTCAATGTCGAAGGAGGCTGCCGTGACGACCGATTCCGCCGCCGAGAACCGCATGGCGCACATGACGCAGATGGAGGTCGGCGAGGCGATCGCCCAGCGTCGCCCGGTGATCCTGCCGACCGGCGCCACCGAGGCGCACGGCCCGCACATGCCGACCGACACCGACACCCACCAGGCCGGCCACATCGCCTGGCTGCTCGGGCAGCGGATCGGCGCGGTGGTGGCGCCGGCGGTGCCCTACGGCATCTCCAAGACCTTCGAGTACTTCCCGGGCACGATCTCGCTCTCGATCCCGACCTACCAGCTGATGCTGTTCGAGATCGGCGCCGCGCTGATCCGCCAGGGCTTCGAGCACCTGATCATCCTCAACGGCAACCGGCCGAACGGCACGGCGAACGACGCCGTCGCCCGCCACATCGTCGACGAGCTCGACGACGCGCACAGCTTCAAGGTGTCGGCGCTGAGCTACTGGGAGCCCGGCGCCGCGGCGGTGCACGCGATGCGCAAGTCGGCGGTCGGCGGCATGGGCCACGGCTGCGAGTACGAGACCGCCTTCCAGCTCGCCACCCGGCCAGAGCTCGTGAAGATGGACCGCCTCGCCGGCGCCAAGTACGGGCCGGTCGGCTGGGACCTCGTGGCGCCGGCGCCGCCGGTGCGCACCTACATGCGCCGGCCGCGGCCGGAGGCCGGCCACGCGGCGATCTTCGGCGATCCCTCGCAGGCGACGCCCGAGGCCGGCGCGGCGTTCATCGCCGCGACGGTCGACGCCCTCGTCGAGACCTTCCGCACCCTGCAGGGGTCCTACGAGCAGCGCCGCTGAGCGGCGCCGGCCGACGACGGCGGCGCCCGCTCAGGCGGGCGATTGGCCCGGCCGCCAGCCGAGATCCATCGAGCCGGCGTGGGCGGCGCGCAGCAGCTCGTCGACGAGCTCGGCCCGCCGCTTCTCCTGGCGCAGCATGCTGCGCCGGACGACGAAGCTGATGCAGGCGACGACGGCGCCGGTCTCGTCGCGCACCGGCGCGGCGACCGAGCCGGTGAACGGCTGCACGTCGCCGAGGGTGAGCGAGTAGCCGGCGCTCCTGAGCTCGGCGAGCTCCGCGCGCAGCACCTCGGGATCGGTCACCGTCTCGTCGGTCAGGCGCTCCAGCGGGCCGGCGAGGTAGCTCTCGATGAAGGCCGGGTCGGAATGGGCGAGCAGCACCTTCCCCTTCGAGCCGCAGTGCAGCGGAAAGTGGTAGCCGTAGTGCGCCTTGGTGATGTCCTCGGCGAGCGGCTGGGCCGAGTAGACGTTGACCGACAGCCGGCCGACGCGCTCGGAGAGCTGCACGGCCACGCCCTCGAGCCGCTCGGCCCGGTGGAGGTGCGGCAGCACCGCCTTCAGCACGCGGTGATTGGCGATGTAGGAGGTGCCGATGAACCACAGCGCCGGACCGATCTCGTAGCGGCCGGTGGCGGCGTCGCGGCGCAGGAACTGCGCCTTCTCGAGCTGCATCAGCGTGCGGTAGACCGTCGCCCACGGCAGGTTGAGATCCTTGGTGACGTCGACCGCCCGCGCCGGCTGCTCGGCGAGCCGTTCCAGGACGGCGAATGTGCGGTCCATGCCGCGCAGCGATTCGCCGCCGTCCGCCTCGCCGCTCGCCGCCACGCCGTCCGCCGCATCGGCGTTCGGCGTGGCCTTCCTCCTGCCGCGGGCCATCGGGCGCCTCCCTCGTCGATCGTTCGTGTGGACGGCCTGCGCGGAGCGGCTCTATCCGTTTATTGATAACGATGTTCCATATATGGATAAATCGCCACCGCACGCAACGACGCGAAAGACCGTCGCCCGGCGTCGCGGGCCGGCCCGAACGGAGGCCAGGATGACATCCCCCCTGTGGTCGCTGACCGCCGCCGGCCTCGTCGACCGCCTCTCCGCCGGCGAGGTGAGCCCGCGCGAGGTGCTCGAGAGTACGCTCGCCCGGGTGGAGGCCGTCAACCCGGCCGTCAACGCGTTGGTGACGCTCTGCCCCGACCGAGCCCGCGCCGCCGCCCGCGCGCTCGAGGCGCGACCGGCCGGCGAGCGCGGCGTCCTCGCCGGGCTGCCGCTGCCGATCAAGGATTCCTACGCCGTCGCCGGCGTGCGCACGACCTTCGGCTCGGCCGCCTACGCGACCCACGTGCCGGAACGTTCCGACCTCGTCGTCGAGGCGGTCGAGGCCTCCGGCGGCATCATCTACGGCAAGACCAACACGCCGGAGTTCGAGGCCGGCGCCAACACCTTCAACGAGGTGTTCGGCGCGACCTTGAACCCGCACGACACCCGCCTCTCGGCGGCGGGCTCGTCCGGCGGCGCCGCTGCGGCGGTCGCGACCGGCATGGCCGCGATCGCGCAGGGGAGCGACTTCGCTTGCTCGCTGCGCTATCCGGCGGCGTTCTGCGGCATCGTCGGCCTCCGGCCGAGCCCCGGCCTCGTGCCGCAGGGGCCGAGCGCCCTGCCCTGGCAGACGCTGTCGGTTATCGGCCCGCTCGCCCGCTCGGTCGCCGATTGCGCCCTCGGGCTCGACGCGCTCGCCCGCTTCGACGCACGCGATCCGCTGTCGCGGCCGCGCCCGGCCCACTCCTACCGGCGCGCCGCCGAGGCGCCGCGGCGCCCCGCCCGCCTCGCCTACAGCCCGACCCTCGGCGGCCTCGTCGTCGACCCGGCGGTCGCGCGCGCCGTCGCCGCGGCCGTCGAGCGCCTCGCCGCCGATGGGGTCGAGATCGTCGAGACGCCGCTCGACCTCACCGACGCCGCTGACGCCTTCCGGCCGCTCCGCGCGTTCCAGTTCGCGGCCCTGCGCGCCGACGCGCTCGCCGGCCACCGCGACCGGCTGAAGCCGGAGGTGGTGTGGAACATCGAGGAAGGGCTGAAGCTCGTCGGCCGCGACATCGCCGAGGCTGAGCGCCGCCGGGCCGAGATCCGCGCGCGCCTCCTCGCCGTCCTCGCCGGTGCCGACGCCCTCGTGCTGCCGGCCGCCCCGTGCCCGCCCTTCCCGGTCGGCGAGCGCTACGTGCAGGCGATCGGCGAGCACCGCTTCGAGACCTACCTCGACTGGCTCGCCCTCGGCTTCGCGATCACGATCACCGCCGTGCCGGCGCTGTCGATGCCGTGCGGCACGGTCGCCGGCGGGCTACCGGTCGGGCTGCAGGTGGTCGGCCGCCCCTATGGCGAGCACGACCTCCTCGCCACGGCCGCCCACCTCGAGGCGGTGTTCTGCGACGCCGGCATCGGCGGCCCCGCCGCGGCGATCGACCCGGTCGACCGCTCGTGAAGGCCCACGGCCGCTTCGCCCCGGTCCTGCTCCTCGTCGGCGCCGGCGCCGGCATCGGCTCGATCTTCCCGCTCGCCAAGGTGGCGAGCCTGCAGGGCGTGCCGCCGCTCGCCTTCGCCTTCGGCCTCTGCTTCGGGGCCGGCACCGTGCTCCTCGCCGCCTCCCTCGCCCGCGGCCGGGCGCCGCCGCTCGACCTCAGGCACCTGCGCTACTACCTCCTCTCCGGCCTCCTCGGCATCGCCCTGCCGTGGACGCTCGTCGTCGGGCTGGTGCCGCGGATCGGCTCCGGCCTGCCGGCGGTGGTGCAGTCGCTCGCCCCGATCCTGACCCTCGCGATCGTGCTGGCGCTCGGGCACGAGACGTTGAACGGCCGCCGGCTCGCCGGCCTCGCCGCCGGCATGGCTGGCATGCTGATCGCCGTCCTCGCCCGCAACGAGGTGACGGTCGGCGAAAGCATCGTCTGGCAGCTCCTCGCGCTCGTCACCCCGCTCTCGCTCGCCTTCGGCAACGTCTACCGCACCGCCGCCTGGCCGGCCGGCGGCGACGCGGTGTCGCTCGCCGCCGGCTCGCTGTTCGCCGCCGCCCTGTTCGACGCGCTGGCGCTCGCCGGGGCGGCCGCGACCGGCCTCGCGGCGCCGCCGACGGCGGCCGCGATCGTCGACGCGCTGCCGCTCATCGGCGCCCAGAGCCTCCTCGCCGGCTTCGGCTACCTGTTCTTCTTCCGCCTGCAGCAGCTCACCGGTCCGGTGTTCCTGAGCCAGGTGAGCTACGCCAACACCACGACCGGGCTCGTGTTCGCCGTCTTCCTGTTCGGCGAGCCGCTGTCGCCGTGGCTCGCGCCGGCGGTTTTCCTGGTTTTCGCGGGGGTCTGGCTGGTCAATCGGACACAGCCTGGACGCTGACGCCGCGCCCGCCGCAACGCCAGCCTGCGGGCGGTGCGCCGCGGTTTCCTGACCAACAATTGAGTTGACAGCCAGTGAAACCCGCTCATATCCTCATTGCCAACATCGTATCCGGTATATGGATACGAAATGACAAGCGCAGGCCTCCGCTCGAGAGGGGCCGCGCGAGGGGACTGCTGGATACCATCAGCGTCGGCCGTGGCGGCAATCCGCTCCGGTAACCGGCCCGGCCATGCTGATCGCAATGGAGACTTCGCGAAACCTCGGCACGATCGTGTCCGGGGCACGGCGGAGCCTCATCAACCGAACCGGGTCGTCCGGGTTGTTGCGAGCTGGCCGATGAAGCCTTCCGTCTTCGACTACGCCTCTCCGACCACGCTCGACGAGGCCGTCGCGCTGCTCGCCGGCCATGACGGGGCGATGATCCTCGCCGGCGGCCAGAGCCTCCTGCCGTCGATGAACTTCCGCCTCGCCGCCCCCTCGCTCCTCATCGACCTGAAGCGCATCGACGCGCTGCGCGGGATCGTCGTCGCCGACGGGGAGATCCGCGTCCGGGCGATGGCGCGCCACCGCGAGCTCGAGCTCGACGCCGCCGCCCACCGCGCCAACCCGCTGATCCGCGCCGTGATGGCGCACGTCGCGCACGTGCCGATCCGCAACCGCGGCACGGTGGTCGGTAGCCTCTGCCACGCCGACGCCGCGGCCGAGATGCCGCTCGTGCTGACGCTGCTCGACGGCACCGTCGTCGCCCGCTCCGCCGCCGGCGAGCGCGTCATTCCGGCGGCCGACTTCTTCCTGTTCCACATGACGACGAGCCGCACCGCCGAGGAGATCGTCGTCGAGGCGCGCTTCCCGGCGCTCGCCGCCGGCGCCGGCTGGGCCTTCAACGAGTTCACCCGCCGCCACGGCGACTACGCGATCGCCGCCGTCGGCGCCGTCGTCCGGCTCGGACCGGACGGCCGGGCGAGCGAGGTGCGGCTCGCCGCCTGCGGCGTCTCCTCGCGGCCGGTCCGCCTCGCCGCCGCCGAGGCGGCGCTCGTCGGCACCAGCCTCGACGCGGCCGAGCTCGAGGCGGCCGGCCAGGCGGCCGAGGGCGCCGTCACCGCCGCCGACGACATGCACGCCACCGCCGCCTACCGGCGCCACCTCCTCGCCACCCTGGTTAAACGGACCGTCGCCGAGGCAGCCGCCCGGTCGTCCGGGAGAGCCCACTGATGTCGCCGCGGATCAAGCAGTCCATCCCGCTCACCTCCGACGACCCGACGGCGAGGGTGGCGCTCACCGTCAACGGCGAGCGGGTCGAGCGCACGGTCAGCGTGCGCATGCTGCTCTCAGACTTCCTGCGCCACGAGCTCGGCCTCACCGGCACGCACGTCGGCTGCGAGCACGGCGTGTGCGGCTGCTGCACCGTGCAGATCGACGGCAGCGCGGCGCGCTCCTGCCTGACCCTCGCCGTGCAGGCCGACGGCACGTCGGTGAAGACCATCGAGTCGGTCGCCCAGCCGGACGGCACGCTGCACCCGGTGCAGCAGGCGTTCCAGGACTGCCACGGCCTGCAGTGCGGCTTCTGCACCCCCGGCATGGTGATGAACATCGTCAGCCGCTTCGAGGAGGAGACGCCGCTCGACCTCTCCGACGAGGCGATCCGCGAGATGCTGTCGGGCAACCTCTGTCGCTGCACCGGCTATCTCAACATCATCGCGGCGGTGCGCCGCGCCGCCGAGCTGGCCGGCCGGGCCTGAGATACCGAGGGAAAACCGCGATGTCGACGCGCAGCTTCGGGACCCGGGTCCGCCGCATCGCCGATCCCGCGCTGCTGCGCGGCGAGGGCGCCTTCGTCGACGACATCCCGCTCGACAACTGCCTGCACGTCGCCTTCGTGCGCAGCCCCTTCGCCCGCGCCGAGATCCGCTCCATCGACACCGTCGCCGCCAGGGCGCGGCACGGCGTCGTCGCCGTCTACACCGCCGACGACCTCGGCATCCTCGACATCGATCTGCCGCTCCTCATCCCGCACCCCTCGATCACCGGCGGCCGCACCCAGCGGCCGCTCGCCCGCGACGGCGTGTTCTATGTCGGCCAGACCGTGGCGATGGTGGTCGCCGTCGACCGCTACGTCGCCGAGGACGCCGCCGGCCTCATCGACGTCGACTACGAGCCGCTGCCAGTCGCCGTCGAGATCGAGGACGCCGCGGCGCCCGGCGCGCCGCTCGTCCACCCGGACGTCGCCGGCAACGTCGCCGCCCACTTCGTGCAGGTCTCGGGCGACCCCGACGCGGCCGTCGCGAAGGCCGAGCACGTCACCCGCGTCCGGGTCCGCGTCGACCGCTCGACCGCCGCCTCGATGGAGACCCGCGCGGTCGCCGCCCGCTTCGACCGCGCCTCGGGCGAGCTCACCGTCTGGGACGGCACCCAGGCGCCGATCTCGGTGCGCGGCGGCCTCGCCTCGCTCCTGCGCCTCGACGAGGACAAGGTCCGCGTCATCGCCCCGAACGTCGGCGGCGGCTTCGGCCAAAAGGTGCTGTTCTTCTACCCCGACGAGGTGCTGGTGCCCTTCGCGGCGATGCAGATCGGCCGGCCGGTCAAGTACATCGAGGACCGGCGCGAGAACTTCATCGGCTCCTCCCAGGAGCGCACCCAGATCCACGAGATCGAGCTCCATGCCACGAAGGACGGCGAGGTGCTGGCGCTGCGTGACAGCTTCCTGCACGACACCGGCGCCTTCATCCCCTACGGCATCGCCGTGGCGCAGGTTGCCTCGACCTCGATCGCCGGGCCCTACCGCATCCCGAACATCTGGGTCGAGTTCAAGGCGATCTATACGCCGACGGTGCCGGTGACGCCCTATCGCGGCTGCGGCCGGCCGCAGGCCTGCTTCGCGATCGAGCGGGCGATGGACCAACTCGCCGACGAGCTCGGCCTCGACCGCTTCGAGATCCGCCGCCGCAACCTCATCCGCGACCACGAGTTCCCCTATCTGCGCGAGGGGCTGCTGTTCGCCGACGGCCTCGCCGTCAAGCTAGACAGCGGCCAGTACGGCAAGGCGCTCGAGATGGTGGCGGAGGAGCTCGACCTCGCCGGCTTCGCCGCCGAGAAGGAAGCGGCCCGCGCGCAAGGCCGCCACCTCGGCCTCGGCCTCGCCTTCTATGTCGAGGGCACCGGCCTCGGCCCCTACGAGGGCGGCCACGCCCGCGTCCACCCGATCACCGGCAAGGTCTACGTCAACACCGGCCTCACCTCGCAGGGCCAGGGCCACGAGACGGTGTTCGCCCAGATCGTCGCCGACCAGATGGGGGTGAAGCCGGAGGACGTGATCCTCGTCGAGGGTGACACCAAGGCCTTCGACTGGGGCGTCGCCACCTTCGCGAGCCGCGCCGCGGTGGTGTCGGGCAACGCCATCCACAAGTCGGCGGTGATGCTGCGCGCCAAGACCATCGAGGCGGCGGCGAACATGCTCGAGGTCTCGCCCGACGACGTCGAGCTGCGCGACGGCGGCGCCTGGGCCAGGAACTCCAACCGCTTCGTGCCGCTCGCCGCGATCGCCACCGCGACGAACCCGCTGCGCTACGCCTTCAACGAGGCGGCGCAGGCGGCCACCCAGTTCGCCCCGGCGAGCAAGCACGACGGCCCGGCGCTCGCCGAGGGCCAGCACCCCGGCCTCGAGGCGACCGACTACTACAGCCCGCCGCACGCCACCTGGGCCTATGGCGTCCACGCCGCGATCGTCGAGGTCGACCCCGACCTCTGCAAGGTGTCGATCCGGCGCTACGTCTGCATCCACGACTGTGGCAAGATGATCAACCCGACGATCGTCGAGGGCCAGGTCATGGGCGGAATCGCCCAGGGGCTCGGCGGCGCGCTCTACGAGCGCATCGAGTACGACGTCGACGGCAACCCGACCAACGCCAACTTCGTCGACTTCCTGGTGCCCTACGCGACCGAGATGCCGAACGTCGAGATCCTGCACCTCGAGACCCCGTCGCCTTTGAACCCGCTCGGGGTCAAGGGCGTCGGCGAGGCGGGCTGCATCGCCGTCGGCGCCGTCGTGGCGTCCGGGGTGGAGGACGCGCTGCGCCCGCTCGGCGCCGGCCGCTTCCACCAGGTGCCGATCACGCCGAGCATGATTCACGAGGCGCTGCCGCGCCGGTGAGCCGTGCCGGCCCGGCGGATGCGGCGGCCCAGGGGTCGCCCCGTCCGCCGCCGGAAGGACCGGATCTTCCGTCGCCCGGCCTCCCCCGGGCGGCTGTGGGGTTCGTCGTGCCTGGAATGACACAACAACCGGAGCGGAACAGATGTCCTGGAAGTCCCTGATCGCAGCCGGGTCGGTCGCCGTGGCGATCGCCCTCGCCGGCCCGGCGCCGGCCTCCGCTGAGCCCTTCAAGCTCGACGGGCCGCCGAAGATCGCCTTCGTCTACTTCAACGTGAAGAACGACGGCGGCTGGGTGCAGGCCCTCGACGAGGCGCGCCTCAAGGTCGAGGCCGAGACCGGCCAGAAGATCCCCTATGTCGAGAACGTGCCGGAGGTCGCCTCGGCGATCCGCCCGGCCGTCGAGACCTTCATCAAGCGCGGCTACAACATCATCGTCGGCTCGGCCTTCGGCTACAGCGACACCTTCAAGGCGCTCGCCGAGGAGAACCCGAAGGTCGCCTTCCTGAACCCGGCCGGCACCACCAACGGCCCGAACCTGCAGTCGTTCTACGGCCGCACCTACCAGAGCCAGTATCTCTGCGGCATGGCCGCCGGCGGCACCTCGAAGTCGGGCAAGCTCGGCTTCGTCGCCGCGCACAAGATCGGCCTCGTCGACTGGACGATCAACGCCTACGCCCTCGGCGCCCAGAAGGTGAACCCGGCCGCCACCGTGACGGTGGTGTTCACCGGCTCGTGGAACGACCCGGTGAAGGAGCGCGCCGCCGCCGACGCCCTGATCGAGCAGGGCATCGACGTGATCGGCCAGCACGTCGACACCCCGGCGGTGCAGCTCGTCGCCCAGGAGAAGGGCGTCCACAGCACCGGCCACCACCGCGACATGACCGAGTTCGCGCCCGACGCCACCATCTGCTCGTCGGTGTGGGTGTGGGAGCGCTACCTGGTGCCGACGATCAAGAAGATCGAGGCCGGCACCTGGGAGCCGAGCGCCTACGGCGACTTCCCGGGCATCGAGCAGGGCGGCACGGACATCAAGTGCTGCGGCGCGGCGGTGCCGAAGAAGGTCGTCGACGAGGTGATGGCCGAGCGCCAGGCGCTGATCGACGGCGCGCAGATCTTCAAGGGCCCGATCGACGACAATTCGGGAGCGGTCAAGATCCCCGCCGGCGAGGTGCCGAGCGACGCCGACCTCTGGGGCATGGACTGGTTCGTGAAGGGCGTCATCGCCCAGCAGTGACGCCGAAGGGCCCGGCGGCGCCACCGCCGCCGGGTCCAAATCCTCCTCCCGTGCCGGAGACACCGCGACGATGTCGGCCGCCCTCGAGCTCCACGCCATCACCAAGCGCTTCGACGGCGTGCCGGCGATCGACGCCGCCTCGTTCACCGCGCGCTTCGGCGAGGTGCATGCGCTCCTCGGCGAGAACGGCGCCGGCAAGTCGTCGCTGATGAACGTCGCCGCCGGCCTCTACCTGCCCGACGAGGGCTGGATGGCGGTCGACGGGCGGCCGGTCAGCCTGGCGGGCCCGGCCGACGCGGCGGCGCTGCGCATCGGCATGGTCCACCAGCACTTCAAGCTCATCAAGCCGTTCACCGTCGCCGAGAACGTGCTCCTCGCCTGCCGCAGGCCGAGCCACCGCGCCGGCCTCGCCGAGGTGACGGAGGCGATCCGCCGCGAGGCCGCGGCGCTCGGCTTCGCCATCGACCCGGCGCAGGAGGTCGGCACGCTGTCGGTCGCCGAGCAGCAGCGGGTCGAGATCCTGAAGGTGCTCGTCGCCGGCGCCCGCATCCTGATCCTCGACGAGCCGACCGCCGTCCTCACCGACGAGGAGGCCGAGCGGCTGCTCGAGACGGTGCGCCGCCTCGCCCGCGCCGGCGCCGCGGTGATCATGGTCACCCACAAGCTCGCCGAGGTGCTGGCCTTCGCCGACCGCGTGACGGTGATGCGCGGCGGCCGCGTCGTCGCCGTCGCCGACCCGAAGACGACCACCGCGGCCGAGCTCACCACCTTGACCGTCGGCTCGGAGATCGCGCCGCGCACCGAGCGCCGCGGCACCCCGGGCCCGGCGCGGCTCGTCATCGCCGACCTCGCCATCGAGCGCGAGGACGGCCGCCGGCCGCTCGCCGGGGCGAGCTTCAGCGTGCGTGTCGGCGAGATCTACGGCGTCGCCGGCGTCGGCGGCAACGGCCAGACCGAGCTCGCCGAGGCGCTGATGGGGGTGCTCCGGCCCTCGGCCGGCGCCATCACCCTCGCCGAGGCCGGCGACATCACCGCCGCGCCGCCGGCGGCCCGCCGCGCCCTCGGCCTCGCCTCGATCCCGGCCGACCGCTACCGCTGGGGCCTCGCCGGGGAGATGTCGGTCAACGACAACTTCGCCATCGGCCATGTGGCGAGCGGACGCTACGGCGGCTGGTGGAAGGTCGGCACGCGGCGCCTGCGCGTCGACGCGGCCGCCGCCATCGCCCGCCACGACGTCCAGGGCGTGCGCCGCGGCGGCGGCGCCAACGCCGCGCTCCTCTCCGGCGGCAACGCCCAGAAGCTCGTCATCGCCCGCGAGTTCTCCGGCCACCCGCAGGTCGTGATCGCCCATTCGCCGAGCCGCGGGCTCGACGTGCGCGCCTCGGCCGCCGTGCAGCAGGCGCTCTGCGCGGCGCGCGACGCCGGCGCCGCCGTCATCCTCATCAGCGAGGATCTCGACGAGGTGCTGGCGCTGTCCGATCGTGTCGGCGTGATGTCCCGCGGACGGATCGTCGCCGAGTTCGCCGCTCCGGCCGACCGGCACGCCGTCGGCCGCGCGATGGTCGACCATGCTTGAACGGACCGCCCGATTGACCGACGAGACCGCCCGCCTCCTCGCCGACGAGGCCGCCGCCCCCGCCGCGGGCGGCCCGCGCCGCCTGCGCGTGTTCCTCGAGGTCAGGCCGGCGATCTCGCCGATCGCCGACCTCCTCATCCTGCTCGCGGCGGTCGCGGTCGGCGTCGCGCTGTCGGCCGGCATCCTGATCGCCGCCGGCGTGCCGCCGGGCGACCTCTACTACGAGTTCCTGGTCGCCACCCTGACCGACCCGCAGAATCTCAGCGCCGTGATGGTGCGCGCCGCGCCGCTGATCCTCGTCGGCATCGCCGCGGCGATCGCCTTCCGCGTCCGCTTCTGGAACATCGGGCTCGAGGGCCAGATCATCTTCGGCGGCATCGCCGCGGTGCTCGTCGGGCTCGGCGAGGTCGGCCCGCCGGCGGTGCGGCTGGCCTTGATGCTCGCCGCCGCCCTCCTCGCCGGTGCCGCCTGGGTGGTGCTGCCGCTCGTCCTCAAGCTCAAGATCGGCGTCAACGAGATCATCTCGACGCTGCTCCTCAACTACGTCGCGGTGAACGTCCTGTTGCACCTCATCTACGGGCCGCTGCAGGACAAGATCGACAACTTCCCGCACTCGCCGGAGCTGCCGGCGGGCTCGCGCCTGCCGCTGATCGGCTGGGAGAAGCTCGACGCCGGCCTGCCGCTCGCCCTCGCCGTCGCCTTCATCGTGTTCTGGGTGGTCCGGATGAGCCGCGGCGGGCTCTACATGCGCTTCATCCACGCCAACGACCGGATGGCGCTCGCCGTCGGCGTGCCGATCACGCTGGTGACGGCGGCGACCGTGCTCGCCTCCGGCGCGCTCTCCGGGGCGGCCGGCTTCCTCCTCGTCGCCGGCCAGGAGTACCGGCTGACGCCGTCCTTCTTCGGCGGCTACGGCCTCTCCGGCATCCTGATCGCCTTCCTCGCCCGCTCGAACCCGCTCGGCGCCACCGTCGCGGCGGTGCTCGTCGCGCTCCTGTTCACCGCCGGGCAGAGCCTGCAGGTGTTCTTCCAGATCCCGAGCTCGGCGGTGCAGCTGATCCAGGCGCTGATCGTGCTCGTCGTCGCGGCGAGCGAGTTCTTCGTCCGCCACCGCATCCGCTTCGCCCGCACGGGGGGCGCCCGATGACCGCCTTCCTCGTCAACTGGGCGGCGGCGACGCCGGCCTTCGCGGTGCCGTTCCTGTTCGCGGCGCTCGGTCTCATCCTGAGCGAGCGGGCGGGCGTCCTCTTCCTCGGCGTCGAGGGCTTCATGCTGATCGGCGCGCTCGCCGGGGCGGCGACGATCCTCACCCTCGGGCCCTATCCGATCGTCGCGCTCGTCGTCTCTATGCTCGCCTCGAGCCTCGTCGCGATCCTGTTCGCCGGGCTCGTCGTCGGGTTGCGGGTCAACCAGGTGCTCGCCGGCCTCGCCATGGTGTTCTTCGCCGGCGGGCTGACGGCGCTCCTCGGCGCCACCTTCGGGTGGACCAACGTCGCCTTCTCCGGGCTGCCGAAGCTGTCGTTCGGCCCGCTCTCGGACCTGCCGGTGGTCGGCCGCATCCTGTTCCGCCAGGACCTCGTGGTCTACCTGGCGATTCCCGCGGTGATCGCGGTGCAGTACCTGCTCACCCGCACGATGTTCGGCCTCAAGCTGCGCGCCGTCGGCGAGAACCCGCAGGCCGCCGATTCCGCCGGCGTCGCGGTGCAGGGCATCCGCTTCGTCGCCGTGCTGATGGCCGCCGCCTTGATCGGCCTCGCCGGCGGCTACCTGTCGGTCGGCACCTCGAAAATCTTCGTCGACGGCATGTCGGCCGGCCGCGGCTGGATCGCCATCGCCCTCGTCATCTTCGCGCGCTGGCAGCCCTGGCGGGCGCTCGGCGGGGCGCTGCTGTTCGGCGGCATCGAGGCGCTGATCCCGCGCATCAGCGCGGTCGGCATCCAGGTGCCGCAGTACTTCATGCTGATGACCCCCTACCTCATCACGCTCGCCGTGATGGTGTGGATCGCCGTGAAGAAGCACGGCTCCTTCGGCACGCCGGCCGCGCTCGGGGTGCCGCACGTCCGCGAGGAGCGGCGCTAGCGCCGGCCCGCGGGAGGCCGCCGCGCGCGGCACGCGATCGGGAGAGAGACCGCGATCAGCCCTCGACGCGGGGGTCGTTTTCGGTCATGATATCAAGAATACGGATATAATATCCACTATATGGATATAGAGAGCGAGCCATGGGCCTGAGAATCGCGATCGACACCGGCGGCACCTTCACCGACATCGTCGCCATCGACGAGGCGACCGGCGTCGTCACCGCCGTCAAGACGCCGTCGACCCCCGCCGATCCGAGCGTCGGGCTCCTGAACGGCGTCGCCAAGGTGCTGGAGGCCGCCGGCGGCGCGCCGACCGACGTCGCGATGCTGCTGCACGGCTCGACCGTCGCCACCAACGCGGTGCTCGAGCACAAGTTCGGCGGCCTCGGCCTGATCGTCACCAAGGGCTTCCGCCACATGATCGAGATCGCCCGGCAGTCGGTGCCGGACGGCTACGGCAACTCGTTCTTCTGGGTGAAGCCGCCGCGCCTGGTGCCGCTCCACCTCGTGCGCGAGGTGCCGGGCCGGATGCGCTTCGACGGCGCCGAGGCCGAGCCGATCGACGAGGCGGCGGTGATCGAGGCGATCGACGAGCTCGTCGCCGACGGCGTCACGAGCGTCGCGGTCTGCCTGCTCCACTCCTACGCCAACGGCGCCCACGAGCAGCGCGTCGGCGAGATCATCCGCGCCCGCCATCCGGGCATCTTCGTCTCGCTGTCCTCCGTGGTGCTGCCGGAATACCGCGAGTACGAGCGGGCGATGACGACGCTCGTCGACGTCTTGGTGAAGCCGTTCTGCCGGACCTACCTGCAGAGCGCCGCCGACCGCATCCGCGAGAGCGCCGGCGACATTCCGTTCCTGATCATGCAGTCGAACGGCGGCGTGGTGAAGCACTCGACCGCCGGCGAGAAGCCGGTGACGATGCTGCTCTCCGGCCCGGCCGCCGGCATCCTCGGCTCGATCCACATGGCCGAGCTCGCCGGCTTCGACAAGATCCTGACCGTCGACGTCGGCGGCACCTCGACCGACGTCGCGATCATCGAGCACTCGAAGCCGATGTACACCTCGGCCTCGATGATCGAGCACTACCCGGTCAAGACGCCGATGCTCGACATCGTCACCGTCGGCTCCGGCGGCGGCTCGATCGCCTGGGTCGACCCCTACGGCAGCCTGAAGGTCGGCCCGCAGAGCGCCGGCGCCGACCCCGGCCCGATCTGCTACGGTCGCGGCGGCACCAAGCCGACCGTCACCGACGCCGCCATCGCCCTCGGCCGCCTGCCGGCCGCCCTGATCGGCGGCGAGATCAGCCTCGACCTGCCGGCGGCCCGCCGCGCCTACGAGGAGCTCGGCGCCACCTTCGGCATGCCGGCCGAGGAGATCGCCGCCGGCGCCCTCGAGATCGCCGCCGTCAACCAGGTGTTCGGCATCCGCCAGGTGACGACCGTGCGCGGCCGCGAGCCGGGCGACTACACCATGGTCGCCTTCGGCGGCGCCGGCGGGCTGTTCGCCACCGAGGTGGCGGACCTCCTCGCCATCCGCACCGTGCTGTCACCGCCGAACCCCGGCAACCTGTGCGCCTTCGGCCTGCACGTCTCGGACGTGAAGCGCGACTACATCCGCACCCTGGTGCGCCAGCAGAGCGCCGCCGACGACGCCGAGATCGCCGCCGCCTGGGCCGACCTCGCCCAGTCCGGCATCGCCGACATCGAGGCCGAGGGCATCGCGCGCGCCCACATCAAGGTCGGCTTCACCGCCGACATGCGCTACCTCGGCGAGGGCCACGAGGTGCCGGTGCCGGCGCCGGAGGGGCTCTCGGTCGAGGAGGCCGTCGCCCACGTCTGGCGCGAGTTCCACCGCGTCCACGACGCCACCTTCGGCTTCCACTACGAGGGCAAGCAGGACGTCGAGATCGTCAACCTGCGCATCCAGGCGGTCGGCGTGCAGCACCGGCCGCAGCTCCGGCCGGACGAGGCGGCGCGCACCCCGGCCGCTCCCTTCGGCACCCGCCGCGCCTACTGGCGCCAGACCGGGTGGACCGACTGCCCGCTCTACCGCCGCACCGAGCTCGCCGTCGGCCAGGAGATCGCCGGCCCGGCGATCGTCGAGGAGTACGGCTCGACCGTGGTGGTGCCGGCCACCTGGGTGGTCGCCGCCGACGCCTACGGCAACCTCGTCCTGCGCAAGCGCTGACCGACATGCTGAGAGAAGGAGCCCCGACGATGGCATCCCCCGCATCCGCCACCCGCCTCGGCCCGATCGAGCTCGAGGTCATCCACGGCACGATCCGCGCCGCCGAGCTCGAGATCGAGGCCGCCGTCGAGCGCACCTCGCGCTCGCCGATGATCCGCGACCAGCACGACTATCGCGTCGCTCTCTTCGACGCCCGCGGCCGCAAGCTGACCGGCCGCTCCTACTCGGCGATCGTCGAGCCGGTGTTCGCCTACTTCGGCGCGGAGAACATCTTCCCCGGCGACGTGTTCTTCTGGAACGACCCCTACAACTCGTGCGGCGGCATCGGCCACGTTCCGGACCTCTGCACCACCGTGCCGATCTTCCACGGCGAGCGGCTGATCGGCTTCAGCCAGGTGTTCGGCCACCACGACGACATCGGCGGCTCCGTGCCGGGCAGCCTGCCGGTGCACGCCACCGATTCCTGGATGGAAGGCGTGCTGATCCCGCCGATCAAGCTCTACGAGCGCGGCAAGCTGAACGAGGCGGCCTTCCGCATCATCGTCCGCAATTCGCGCCTCTCGGAGCACCTCGAGGGCGACCTCGACGCCGAGATCGGCGCCGCCAAGCTCGGCTCGCGCCGCATCGTCGCCCTCGCCGAGCGCTACGGCATCGACACCCTCGAGGCGGCCTTCGACCAGATCCTCAAGAACACCGCCGAGATCTTCCGCCGCGAGATCCTCCCGAAGATCGCCGACGGCGTCTACCAGTACGAGGACTACATCGAGGCCGACGGCGTCGACGCGCCGCGCCTGCACGCGCTCCGCGTCACCATGACGAAGACGCCGGACAAGATCCTGCTCGACTTCACCGGCACCGACCCGGAGGCCAAGGGCCCGATCAACTGGTCGCTCGATGAGGCGGAGGGGCGCTACTTCCGCAAGTGGCTGGCGCCGGCGCTGCGCTCGCTCGCCGCGAGCCCCGAGCGCGCCGCCGAGATCGACTCGAACGAGGGCGTGCTGGAGATCATCGACGTCAAGTTCCCCGAGAAGGGCACGCTGATCACGCCGACCTTCGGCAAGCCGACCGGCATGCGCTTCTTCCTGATGCTGCGCTCGCTCGGCGTGTTCGCCGCCTGCCTGTCGAAGGCGACCGGCGGCCGGATGCCGGCCGACCACGAGACGATCCGCATCTGGGGCCTCACCGGCGGCCGCAGCCAGAAGGACTTCTTCCTGTTCCGCGAGGTGCTCGGCGGCGGCGGGCCCGGCCGACCATGGGCCGACGGCTCGGACGTCGTCCACATCGTGCCGAACTCGCGCAACCTGCCGGCGGAGTTCTCCGAGACGCGCTACCCGATCATCGTCGAGCAGCTGGCCTTGAAGCAGGATTCCGGCGGCGCCGGCTTCCGCCGCGGCGGCTTCGGCTACGACAAGCGCATCCGCCCGCTGGTCGACTGCCGGCTGATCTCAAACGCCGACCGCTCGCTGCTCGGCTGCTACGGCGTCAACGGCGGCAAGGCCGGCCAGTCCTACCAGGTCTCCGAGTTCGACGCCGACGGCACCGAGATCACCCATCCCGGCATGACCGACACCGAGACGGTCGAGGCCGGCACGGTCGTCCGCGTCGTCACCACCGGCGGCGGCGGCTGGGGCGATCCGCTCGCCCGCGAGGTCGAGAAGGTGGTCTACGACGTCGAGTGCGGGCTGGTGTCGCCCGAGGCGGCCGAGCGCGACTACGGCGTGGTGCTGGTGCGCGTCGGCCGCCACTGGTCGGCCGACGCCGGCAAGACCGCGCGCCGCCGCGAGGAGCTCGCCCGCGCCCGCGGCCGCGCGCCGATGTTCGACCGCGGCCCCCACTTCGAGGCCGAGAAGGCCGCCGGGCGCGTCCGCCGTCCGGATGGCTGGGCCGATCCCGACGCCGGCTGGTACGCCGCGGAGGAGCAGAAGGAGCTCGTCGCCTGACGGGCGACGGTCCGCGCCGCCCGTCCGCCCCCAACCGGGCGGGCGGCCGGACCTGCGCTCGACACGAATTTCATCCGGACGAAAGCAAGCCGGGCGACCTTGTTTCGCCCGGGCCGAACTGCGCCGTCGCCCAACCGGACCGGCTCGGCCCGATCGGCACTCGCCGGCGTCAGATGTCCTCGTCGCCTTCGAGGTTGGTGATCACGCGGCGGTTTTGCGACTTGCACTCGATCTCCGGGCAGTCGCGGACGAGGCGATCGCGGCCGTAGGCCTTGACCCGCATGCGGTCCGGCGCGACGCCGCGCGAGGCGAGGTAGGTGCGAACCGCCTCGGCCCGCTTGAGGCTCAGCGCCATGTTCTGCTCCGGCGTGCCGGGATCGTCGGCGAAGCCCTGGATCTTCACCTTCCAGGCCGGGTAGCGGGCGAGCCAGGCGGCCTGCTTGTCGAGCGTCACCATCGCGGTGGCGTCGACCTCGGCGGAATCCGCCTTGAAGTAGGTCCGCCGGCCGACGTTGACGATATAGTCCTCGCTCGAGCCCGGCGGAATGTTGATGCCGGCGCCGGCCGGGGCGTCGGTGACGTTGGGCGTCGCCACGGTCTCGGTCGTGCCGAGGCAGCCGGCGCCGGTGAGCGCGGTGGCGAGCGCGAGGGCGAGCGCCGCGGCGCGGGCCCAGGCACGGGGATTGGTCACGGTCGTCTCCTCCGGTGAGGCGGATCGGTGCGTTCGAACACGGCCGCGGGCGCGGCTCGGTTGACGCCGCGTCGAGCGGCGCCCGGGGTCAGATGCCCTTCTCGGCGATGTGCTCGAGCACCAGCACGTTGGTGCCGATCGGCGTGCGCTGGTAGAGGTCGATGACGTCCTCCGGGAACATCCGGATGCAGCCGCTCGAGACGTCGGAGCCGATGCTCCACGGCTCCACGGTGCCGTGCACGCGATAGCCGAGGTCGCCGCCGTTGCGGTAGAGGTAGAGGGCGCGCGGGCCGAGCGGGTTGTCCGGGCCGCCCTTCATGAACTTCGGCAGCTCCGGCCGGCGCAGCAGCATCTCGGGCGGCGGCGTCCAGTCCGGCCAGATCGCCTTGCGGTCGATCTGCGCCCGGCCGTACCACTTGAACCCTTCCTTGCCGACGCCGACGCCATAGCGCAGCGCCGTCTGGTTCTCGAAGATGACGTAGAGGAAGTGGTGGCGGGTATCGATGACGATCGTGCCCTGCGGCTCGGTCGAGTAGTACTTCACGAGCTGGCGCCGCCACTGCGGCTTGATCTTCTTGAAATCGGTGGCGCGGTAGACGACGCCGTTGTCCTCGGTGGTGCCGGCGAACCAGCGCGAGGCGGCGCTCTGAGCGAGAGCCGGCCCCGCCACGGGGATCGCCGCCGCGGCCAGGGCGGCGCCGACGAGCTGTCTGCGCGTGATCGACATCAGTTCCCTCCTCCACGCCCTGCGCGCCGCCGCGCGCGGGCATCGTGATCTCATACCAGACTTGGCCGGCGATGGCACTCGGCTGCGCCTTTCGTCCGGCCGCTCACTCTCAGAAGCTGCGCTGGATGCGGAACAGCCCGTAGAGGTCGTGGTCGACGTTGTCGCGCGTCCGCGTGCTCTGGCCCGGCGCGTTCTTGTCGTAGTAATATTGCAGCTCGCCGCCCATGTAGAAGCCGGTGACGGGGTGCCAGACGAGGTTCGCCGCGGCCACCGCGACGGTCCGGTCGCCCTCGCCGGTGCGCTTCGAGCGGTCGACCTGGCCGGCGAACAGCGTGAACGCCGACGACCAGCGCTCCGACCAGTAGTGGTCGAGCGAGACGATGCCGGAATAGCCGACGCTCGGGTCGAAGCGGTCGCGGTTGACGAAGCCGTCGATGTCGTCGTCGAAGCCGACATAGCTGCCCGAGCCGTTGCCGGCGGCGACCGCGACGCCGAGGCGGTCGCGCCCCTCGCCCGACGGCAGGTCGACCTCGACGACGGCGCGCCCGGCGAAGCCGTTGTGCGTCACGTCGCGCGGCGTGCGCGAGCGGAGCTGCATGTAGGCGCCCGAGAGCTTCCAGAAATAGATGCCGGATTCCTGGCCGAAGGCGGCGACGAGGTCGGGCATTCGCGAGCCCGCGTGCTGCGGCACGCGACGGCCGGGCGCGCCGACGAGGTCGCCCTGCCGGGCGGTCGGGTCCTCCAGCGAGCCGACGGCGAAGAAGCCGTTCGGGAGATAGTAGGTGTAGTTGATGAGGAGGCTCGCCTGGTCGTCCGCCCGGCTGCCGAAGAACGAATAGTTGATGTCGTAGTCGAAGGCCGACTTGGCGAGGCCGGCGGTGAGGCCGGCCCACGAGATGAAGCCGCGCTCGAGGTCGACGCGGGTGCCCGTGTCGACCGTTCCGCGCATCGAGACGTCCTCGAAGCGGATCGAGGCGAAGGTCTGCAGCGTGCCGACCTCGGTCACGGTGCGCGCGTCGTAGAGGATGAGCGCGCGGGCCCCGAAGGCGATGTCGTTGTTGCGCTTGGCGTCGATGCGGTTGATGTACTGGTCGCCGATGCCGATCTCGCCGCGGACATAGCCACCGAGCCGCACGCACGTGTCGCCGCCGTCGAGCGACATGAAGCGGTTGCCGAACAGCGGGCAGGTCTGGACGTAGTCCGCGGCCGGCGGCGCGACCTCGAGGGGAGCGTCCGCGCCCATCGCCGGCAGGGTGCCGGCGGCCAGCAGGGCGACGGCGCTCAGGGGTCGACGCATCTGAGGTGTCCCTCACGCAAGCACGGCCACGGTGTGCTGCAAGGGATAGCTACGGTTGCCTTAATGGCGCGTTAAGCATGCCGAACGACGGGCCGACGACGTCGCGCTACGGTAAACGCCGGCTGAATCAGCTCTTCGCGTAGAGCAGAGCCGGCCATCGACCGGCACGGTAAACAAGTCTGAATCTTCGTTTCATGCCGGGTAGTTGTAACGGCTTCGCCACCTCGAAGGCACGCGCCGGGCGCATGGTCGAACGCGTGCGACGACGAAGCTGACTTGAAGTCCGGCCGCGATTGAGCGTAAGGCATAAAAATTATGCGTGCAGGGGAAGTCACCATGGGCGGCCGTTTCAGGTCGCTGGTCGCGGCAATTGCTGTCGCAGCGGGGGTCGCCTTGGCGGCCGCCGGTTCGAGTCGTGCCGCCGAGCCCCGCTACGCGTGCGACCGCCTGTCCGACGCCGCGGTGCCGATGACGCAGGGCGCCGACGGTTGGTTCTTCCGCGGTCCCTCGACCGATCTCGCCGAGTTCTTCCCGCTCGACGAGGAGGCGCAGGGCCTTCTCCGCCGGCTCTCGGGCGCGCTCGCCGCGCGCGGGACGCGGCTCGTCGCCATGCCGGTGCCGCCGCGCGGCCTCGTCGCCAGCGATCGCCTCGACCCGAGCGTCCCCGAGCAGGCGCTCTATTCGCCGACCGACGCGGCGACCGAGTACCGCGCGCTCGTCGAGGCGCTCCGCCGGGCCGGCCTCGCCGTCGCCGACCTGCCGCCGGACCTCATCCGCGGCCGGCTCGGGCCCGGCTTCTATCTGAAGCGGGATTCCCGCTGGACGCCCGACGGAGCCCGCCTCGCCGCGGAGATCGCCGCCGCCTCGATCGGCCGCCCGGGCGGCCGGCCGGTCCCCATCCGCCCGAGCGGCAGCGCCTCGGTGAGCGGCGTGATGCAGGCCGAGATCAGCCGGCTGTGCGGCGGCCAGGTGCCGGCCGAGAGCGTCGCCCTCTACAAGGCCGACGCGGCGGCTGCCCCGGCGGGCGCGCCGACCATCGTCGTCGTCGGCGGCGACCTGGCCGCCGACTCGACCGCCGGGTTCGCCGCGATGCTGGCCGCGACGACCGGCGCCGCCGTGATCGACCGCGCGATCGCCGACAGCGGGGCGACCGGCGCGCTCGTCGCCTACCTCCAGTCCGACGCCTTCGCCGAGCGCCCGCCGGCCGCCATCCTGTGGCAGTTCATGGCCACCGACCCGCTGTCCGTCGACACCATCGCGCTCCGCCAGATGATCGGCGCGGCGAACGGGCCATGCTCGAGCGACGGCCGGCTGGTCGCCACCGGCAGCGCCCGGCTGACCGGCTCCGGCGAGGTGCTGACGGCGCCGCCGAGCGCCACCGCGCTGCCCGGCGCCGGCCTCGTGCTCACCTTCTCCGGCGACCCGCTGCAGCGCTTCACCATCGAGGTGCAGTACCAGGGCGGCGACGCCGACGCCGTGTCGATCGAGCAGGCGCCGCCGCTGCCCGTATCCCGCCGCATCTTCCTCGCACTCTCCGGCGACTTCACCCAGCCGGTCGAGCGCATCCGCCTGATCGGCCTGCCCGAGGAGCGGGAGGTCGCCGTGACTGCCGAGCTCTGCCGCGCGAGGACCGGCCTATGAACGCCCGCCCGGCTCCCCGCAGGACGCTCTCGCTGCGCGGCGGCGCCGCCGCGGCCGCGCTCGTCGCGCTCGTCGCGGTCGCCGGCGCGCCCTCGCCGGCGACCGCCGAGATCGTGCCGGGCGAGCTGCGCTTCGAGCCGCGCGGCCTCGACGTCGCCAAGCTCTGCAAGCCGTGGGTCTACGAGCCGCCTTCGCGCGACTGGACCACCTGGCAGGGCGAGGACCCGGGCGTGCCGCTCCTCGTCATGATCGAGGACGCCGACCGGCTGATGACCATCAACCCGGTCCGCCCGGTCGATGCGCCGACCGCCAAGCGCCTGCTCGAATACGTGATCGCCCAGGACAGGCCGGAGGCGCCGCGCGCGCGCCGCCTGCTCGGCGAGATCCTGATCGACGACAAGCTCGACCCCGACGCGGCGGTGCGCGGCATCGCCATGCTCGACAAGGCCCTCGACGAGGGCCAGGTGTCGGCGGCGCTCGTCCTCGCCGGCGTCTATGAGCAGGGCGGCCCGGTGCAGGCCGACCTCAACCGCGCCGAGGAGCTCTACCGCCGGGCCATCGCCGGCGGCAGCGGCCGCGCCGCGCTGCGCGTCTCGCGGCTGTACCGGTCGGGGGCCGTGGCCTCGCCGGAGCCGGAAGCGGCCGAGCGCTACTGGAAGCTCGGCATGACGATGGAGATGAGCGACATCGCCGCCGGCCTGTGCAACGAGCTGCAGGTCATCGGCGCCGCCTATCTCGACGACTTCGCGGTCTATCGCGATGCCGTCCTCGCCCGCGACTGGCTGGAGGCGAGCGTCGATTCCAAGACCTATCGGGCGAGCCAGTCGGCGTCCGCCCTCGCGCGCCGCTACATGACCGGCGACGAGTCGCCGGTCGACGTGCCGGCGGCGGCCGTGCTCCTCGACTTCTCGTCCTCGCGCGGCAACCTGCAGGCGACCCACGAGCTCGGCTCGATGCTGATCGAGGGCCGCGGCATCCCGGCCGACCTCGGCCGCGCGGCCGAGGTGTTCGACCGCGGTGTGCTCCTCGACGACGGCTTCTCGATGCTGCAGCGCGGGCGGATCGCCCGCGGCGACTTCGGCGGCACGCCCGATACCGCGCTGGCGCTCGAGCTCTTCCTGCGCGCCACCAAGCTGCCGCAACCGCTGCCCGAGGCCTTCGTGGAACTCGGCCGGATGTACGCCGAGGGCCTCGGCGTGCCGCCGGATCCGAAGGCCGCCGAGCGCTACTTCGACTCGGCGATCAGCCTCGGCGACCCGGCCTCGATGATGCGCCTCGCCCGCGCCTTCCGCCTCGGCGACGGCGTGACGCCCGACATCCGCACGGCGATCCGGCTCTACCGGCAGGCCGCCTATCTCGGCCGCACCGACGCCGTCGAGACGCTGGTCGACATCTACCGCTGCGGCCTCGGCATCGAGCCGGACACGGCGCTCGCCGACACCTGGCGCGACCGCGCGGTGGCGGCCGGCTCGACGCGCTTCCTGCGCGAGGTCGCCGAGGAGGCGATGGCCGACCCGAGCGGCGGCCCGGCCAAGCGCTTCCGCGCGCTGCGCGAGGCCGCGGTGCACGGCAACCGCCGGGCGATGGTGCTGGTGTCGTTCGCCTACCAGCGCGGCATCGGCACCATCGCCGACCCGCGCCGCGCGGCGCTCTGGCTCGAGAAGGCGACCGCGCCCGGCCCGGAGGCCGCCCAGGGCTACGCGGCGATCGCCGACGCCTATCTCGATGGCACCGCCGGCCCGGCCGACCCGGCGCGGGCGCTGCAATATCTCGAGGCCGGCGCGGCGACCGGCGATGCGGCGGCGAAGTACGCCCTCGGCTCCTTCCTGCTGTCGGACCGGGCCGGCCGCCTGCGCGATCCGACCCGTGCCCTCAGCCTCATCCGCGACGCCGCCGTCGCCGGCATTCGCGACGCCGCGCGCCGTTACGCGCGCCTCGTCTCCGAGGGCGTCGAGGGCGGCGAGCTGACCACCGCGGAGATCATCGTCGAGGCCTCGCAGAAGAGCGCCGCCGACGAGTCTGTGACCGGCGCCCGCGTCCAGCGCAGCGCCGCCGAGCTCCTGTCCGAGCTCGCCCGCCTCGAGATCGAGGCCGGCTGCAACGCCGGCGAGCTGCTCGACCTCGCCGACGCCTATGCGAGCCTGTCCGACGCCGTGCCGGAAGCGCGCGAGAAGGCGTCCGTCGCCTACACGCGGGCCGAGCGGGCGGCGATCGGCGATCCGGCGGCGCTCTACCGGGTGGCGAACGCGATCCGCTCCGGCCGCGTGCCTGGCGTCGAGCCGGGCCGCGCCGCGGAGCTGCTGCGGCGGGCGGCGACCGCCGGCTACGCGCCGGCGATGAAGTCGCTCGCCGAGGTGCTGCTCGCCGGCGACGGCGTGGCGGCAGACCCGGTGCAGGCGATCGACTGGTACGAGCGGGCGGCCGACGCCGGCGACGGCAGCGCCGCCGCCGACCTGTTCGCCCTCCTCGTCATCGCCCCCGACGTGCCGGAGGCCCGCCGCGCCGCCGCCTGGCGCCGGCTGACCGCCGCCGCCGAGGCGGGCTCGCCGCAGGCGATGCGCGAGGTCGGCATCCGCCTGCAGATCGGCGCCGGCGTGCCGGCCGATCCGCGCACCGGCTTCTCGTGGCTGGAGCGGGCGGCGGAGGCCGGGGACCGCCAGGCGATGCGGGAAATCGCGCGCAGCTACGCGTCGGGCTTCGGCGTCGCCCAGTCGAACGAGCGCGGCCTCGCCTGGCTCGAGAAGGCGGCCGCGCTCGGCGAGCCGCGGGCGATGTACGAGCTCGCCATCGCCTACCAGTCCGGGCTCACCGGCGCGCCGGATCCGGAGCGCGCGAAGGCGCTCCTCGACGCCGCCGCACGGGCAGGATACGCACCATGATCGCATCCCCCCGCGTTCCGCTTCGACCGACCGCGGCGCCGCGAACCGGCGCCTGGCGCCGTCGCCTGCTGCTGCCGCTGGCGCCGCTCCTCGTCGTCGCCTTCGCCGCCTTCGACGGACCGGCCGGCCTGTCGCCGGACGACTACATCATCCGCGCCTACGCGCTCGAGAAGCGCGGCGACATGGCCGGCGCGATCGCCTCGCTCGAGCACGCCGCGGCCATCGCCGGCCCGACCAGCGCCCGCGGCAAGGCGCTCTATCAGCTCGCCCTCTACGACCTCGAGCGGCGGGCGCCCGGCGCCAATCCGGCCCGCGGCTGGCAGCGCCTCGAGGAAGCCGCCTATTCCGGCAACAAGCTCGCGGCGCAGCGCCTGCTCGCCGAGCACGTCGCCGGCCGCCGCAAGCCGACCAACGTCGCCGCGGCCGCCAAGCTCTACCAACAGCAGGCCGCCGCGGGCAGCAACAACGCCGCGCTCCTGCTCGGCGACCTCTACGCCTCCGGCGCCCTCGGCGCCCCGAACCTGACGAGCGCCGAGACGTGGTACGCGCGGGCCGCGACCCAGTCGAACAACGGCAAGCGCCGGCTGGCCCTGCTCCGCGCCGCCCAGAACGACGACCAGGGTGCCCTCGCCGTCCTGCAGGGGGTTCAGACCCGCTCGGTGCCCGAGCTCTACCGCGACATCGCGCAGGCTCTCGCGACCGGCGCCGGCGTGCCGCGCAACCGGGCCGCCTCGGCGCGCTGGGCCGCCCGCGCCGACCAGCTCGACCCGCCGAAGCCGAAGTCGGCGAAGGGCCCCGGCACCAAGAAGCCGAAGTCCGCGACGGGGATCGCACTCGCGGCGCTGACGCCGGCGAACATCGAGGAGCTGCGCCGCGGCGCGGTGGCGGGGGATGCCGCCTCGGCGGCGCGCCTCGCCGACGCCATCGAGGCCGGCATTGCCCCGGGCGCGCCGCAGGACATCGTCAAGCTGCGCACCACCGCCGTCGAGAAGGGCCGCGCCGACGTCAGCGACGGACTCGTGCGCGCCCTCGGCACGGTTCCGCCCACCGCGCCGGCGGCGCCACCGGCGGTCAACGTGCTGACCCGGGCCGCGGAGGCCGGCAGCGCCGACTCGATGGCCGCCCTCGGCCGGCTCTATTCCGCTGGCGGGGCTGTGAAAGCCGACATGGCGACCTCGACGCAGTGGTATGAGAAGGCGGCGCAGAAGGGCAACACCGACGCGCAGTTCCGCACCGGCATGGCCTATGCCGGCGGCGTCGGCGTGAAGAGCGACGAGGCCACGGCCAAGCGCTGGCTCGGCGAGGCGGCCTCCGGCGGCCACGCCCTCGCCCGCACGACGCTGGAGCAGATGGATGCGACGACCCCGCCCGCAGACGGCGGGGCGGCGGCTGGGGGGGATACGGTCCAATGACGGCGTCCGCGGCCGATGCACGGCGAGACCGCCCTGCCGGGGTCGCGGGGCGCGAAGACCTGCCGTCGGCCGCCGGCCGGGGGTTCTGTTCGCCATTCGCCGAGGTGTCCGCCGCGCGGATGCCGATGCGCCTGTCCGCTGGGGTTGATTGAATGCGCATCAGTGTCTTCGGGATCGGCTACGTCGGCGCCGTGACGGCCGCCTGCCTCTGCAAGGACGGCCACACGGTCATCGCCGTCGATCCGAACGAGGTGAAGATCAACGAGATCAACGACGGCCTGGCCCCGATCGGCGAGCCGGGGCTGAGCGAGCTCGTCGCGGCGGCGCGCGCCAAGGGCGCCCTGCAGGCGACCGGCGATGCCCGCCACGCGGTGATGGCGACGGATCTCTCGATCGTCTGCGTCGGCACCCCGAGCCGGCCGAACGGCTCGCTCGACACCCGCTACGTCGTGCGCGTCGCCGAGGAGATCGGCGCGGCGATCGCCGACAAGCCGGGCCACATGGTGGTCGTGCGCTCGACCCTGCTTCCCGGCACGATGCGCGACCTCGTCATCCCGACCCTCGAGGCCGCCTCGGGCAAGACGGCCGGCGAGGGCTTCGGGGTCGCCTACTATCCGGAGTTCCTGCGCGAGAGCACCGCGATCGCCGACTTCGACAACCCGGGCACGATCGTCTTCGGCGGCGACGACGCGGCGACGATCGCGGCGCTCACAAGCCTCGTCGCCCATCTCGACGTCGCCCCGTGCGTCGTCGACATGGCGACCGCCGAGACCGTGAAGTACGCCAACAACGCTTGGCACGCGGTGAAGGTCTCCTTCGGCAACGAGATCGGCAACATCTGCAAGAGCGTCGAGGTCGACGGCCACGCGGTCATGGACATCCTGTGCCGCGACACCCGCCTCAACATCTCGCCGGCCTACCTGATGCCCGGGTTCGCCTATGGCGGTTCGTGCCTGCCGAAGGACCTCCGGGCGCTGCGCTACAAGGCGCGCACGCTCGACGTCGCGACGCCGATCCTCGACGCGGCGACGACCGCCAACGAGATCCAGCTCGACCGCGCCTTCCGCATGGTCACCGCCACCGGGGCGCGGCGGGTCGGCTTCCTCGGCCTCAGCTTCAAGCCGAACACCGACGACCTGCGCGAAAGCCCGCTCGTCGAGCTGGCCGAGCGCTTGCTCGGCAAGGGCTACGCCTTGAAGATCTACGACCCGAACGTCAGCTACAGCGAGCTCACCGGGGCCAATCTCCAGTACGTGATGTCCCATCTGCCGCATTTGAGCCGGCTCCTGGTCGACACCGTCGAAGAGATGTGCACCGGCGTGCAGGCCGTCGTGATCGGCAAGAACGACCCGGTGGCCAGCCAACTGGTCGAACGGCTCGCCGGCCAGACGCAGATCGTCGACCTCGTCCGCATCAACTCCGAGCAGCGAAGCAATGGCTCCTACGCAGGCATATGCTGGTGATTGGACGGAGCGGTGGTGGGCGCACGTCGTCTACATCGTCGTCGTCGCCGCCGCCGCCCTGTTCGTCCACCCGGAAGCGGTGAACGGCGTCGCCGCCAGCGTGCTGGCGGTGATCGGCGTCATCGCGATGTGGCGCTACAGCTGGGCCATCCTGCACTTCCTGCGCGGGATGATCTTCCAGCACCTCGTCTTTCCGCGGAAGCGGCGCCAGGCCGAGGCGCTCGCCGCCGCGCGCGAGCCGCCGCACGCCTACCTGCTGGTGACGAGCTTCCGCATCCCGACCGAGACGACCGCGCGGGTCTACGAGGCGGCGTTCGTCGCGGCGCTCAACGCCCCCGGCGGCGCCACGGTCATCGCCTCGCTGGTCGAGATGAGCGACGAGCGGCTGGTCAAGCAGCTCTTCCGCAAGATCGTCGGCGACGACCATCCGAAGGTTCGGCTGGTGCTCGTGCGCATCGCCGGCACCGGCAAGCGGGACGCGCTCGCCTACGGCATGCGGGCGATCGCCCGCTTCACGCCCGACCCGAACGACTTCGTCGCGGTGGTCGACGGCGACAGCATCATTCCGCCCGACCTCGTCGCGCGCACGGCGCCGTTCTTCCTGCTCGGCGACGACGTCGGCGCGCTGACGACCGACGAGACCTGCGAGGTCGAGGGCTCGTGGATCTTCCAGCAGTGGTTCCCGCTGCGCTTCGCCCAGCGCCAGGTGCTGATGTCGTCGATGGGCCTGTCGGAGCGGGTGCTCACCCTCACCGGCCGGATGTCCGCCTTCCGCGCCGACATCGCCTGCAACCCGAGCTTCATCGAGATGGTCGAGGCCGACTATCTCGACCACTGGCGCCTCGGGCGCTTCAAGTTCCTCACCGGCGACGACAAGTCCTCGTGGTTCTGGCTGCTCCGCGAAGGCTACAAGATGCTCTACGTGCCCGACGTCCGGGTGCACACCATCGAGACGCCGCCGTCGTCGAACTTCTTCCGCGCCGCGGCGATGCTGATGGTGCGCTGGTTCGGCAACATGCTGCGCAACAACTCGCGGGCGCTCGCCCTCGGCCCCGGCCGCATGGGCTTCTTCACCTGGTGGACCATCCTCGACCAGCGGCTGTCGATGTGGACGTCGTTGACCGGCCCGGTCTTCGCCATCCTCGGCGCGATCTTCTACACGCCGCAGATGCTGCTGCTCTACCTCGTGTGGATTCTCGTTTCTCGATATGCCATCACGCTCATGCTACTGTCGGTGCGGCCGCGCGTATCGATCGCCTTCCCGTTCCTGATGTTCTTCAATCAGGTGTACGGCTCGGCGATGAAGACGTTCATCTTCTTCCGGCTGGACAAGCAGCGCTGGACGCGCCAGCGCACGACGCTGGCCCAGGGTGGCTGGAGCATCGGCGCGGCCGTGCGGTCGTGGTCGTCGGTCTACATGCACGTGGTCGCCGTGGCGGCCTTCGTCGTCGCAATCGCGCTGCTGATGCGCATCATTCCCTGGCCGACCTGGGGAATCTAATCGGGGGCTGCGGCCCGGCGTCGCGTCGTTTTCGGGGGATATCATGGCTCAGACGGTCGTCCACGAAGCAGAAGTCCAGCGCCAGCACGCTCGCTATCGCTTGCCGGTCCAGGCCCAGTTCGGAGACCAGAGCTGGGACGTCGCCGACTGGTCGGTCGGCGGCTTCGCGCTCAACACCACCTCGCTCGACGTCGGGCTGAAGCGGGTGCTGTCGTTCCGCCTCGTCTTCCCGCTCGACGACTACGACATCGTCCTGCCGGTGCAGGCCGAGGTGCGCTACATCGACAAGGACCGCGGCCGGGTCGGCTTCCGCTTCGTCAACACGACGCAGCGCCAGATCTCGGTGCTGCGCTACATCATCGACGCCTTCCTGTCCGGCGAGCTCGTCACGCTCGGCGACATCCTCGACGTCACCGCGCGCAGCCACGACGCGGCGCCGCGCTCGGCGCCCGAGCGGCAGGAGCCGACGACGCCGCTCGCCCGCTTCGCCGCCACCGCCCGCCGCGTCGCCGTCACCGGCGCCGTCGCGCTCGGCACGCTGTTCCTCGCCCTCTTCGTCATCGACGCGATCTACCAGCGGCTGTTCGTCTCCTGGCCGATCGCCTCGACGATCTCGGTCGACACCATCACCGTCGCCGCGCCGATCACCGGCCAGATCGAGGTGGTGGCGCCGGGGCCGGACCTCGTGCCCGGCGAGCCGGCGATCGGCGTCCGCGACTGGTACCAGAAGCAGTTCTTCGTCGAGGCGAAGTGCGCCTGCCCGATCGTCGAGCGCGCCGGCGAGGTCGGCTCGACGATCCAGGAGGGCGCGGTCGTGCTGCGCGCCGCGGTGGTCGGCGCCAAGCCGTTCATCCGCGCAGTCGTCGACGACGAGACGCTGATCCGCGTTCGCGAGGGCGCGACCGCGCGCATCGAGTACGCCGACGGCACCACGACCTCGGTCGATCTGGTGCAGCACCCGCCCGCCTCGCTCGGCTCGACGGCGATCGCCGGCTCGGCCGCAACGGCGCCGGTGCTCGCCATCGACCCGGGCCGCGAGCTGTCGCTCGGCCAGTACGGCACGCCGGTCCGGCTGAGGTTCGACAGCTTCCGCTCGACCTTCCTCGGGCGGCTGTTCGGCTGAGCACGTCGCGTTCTGACTGCGGGAGCAACGGCACCATGATCGGGCGCCTCGGCCTTCTCTTCGGCGCGGCTGGCCTCGCCGCCACCCTCGCCGTGCCGGCCGTCGCCCAGGACGTGCCGGACGTCGTCCCCGACCCGGTGCCCGTCGGCCAGCCGGCGGGCGCGACGACGGCGCGGCCGAACGACGCCCTCGCGACGGCGGCCGCCCTGCGCACGGCGTTCGTCGACGCCGTACGGCAGGGCGTCGGCAGCGGTCGCGGGGCGGCGCTCGAGAGCCTGTTCGCGCAGTTCCGCCGGCTCGAGTCGCAGGCGCAGGCGCCGGCCTCCGAGGCCGGGGCGGCGGCCGCGACGGCGCTCGCGCTGCTCGCCCGCGAAGGCGTGACGGCCGACAGCGTCGGCCTCATGCTGCTCGACGCGACGCTCCCCTCCTTCGACGGCACCCCGGCCGCCGAGGCGGCGACGATCGAGATCATCCTCGCGCTGCGCAACCCGTCGCACCGCACGACCGCGTGGCTCGCCCTCGCCGACGCCATCGGCCGCCGCGGCCATCCGGACCGCACGGCCGTGCTCACCGGCCGGGCGATCGAAGACGGCATCACCATCCCCGACATCGACGGCCGCGCCGCCGCGCTCGACGCGGTCGTCGAGGCGGTGACGCGCGACGGCGACGCGACCGCGGTGCGCTACGCCTGGCCCACCCTCGCCGCGGTGCCCGACGCGCGCTTCCGCGCCAACGCCGTCGCCACCCTGACCAAGGGCACGCTGGCCGCCCGCCCGACCGCCGGCGATCCGACCGTCGAGGAGGCGCAGCGCCTCGTCGACGCCGGCGACTTCGTCAGCGGCCTCGCGGTCGCCGTCGCGGCGATCGGCGCCGAGGGCGGCGAGGCGGCGCAGACGCGGCGCAAGGCGCTGATCGACGACTTCGTCGAGCGCGACGCCGTCATCGAGGCGGTGCTGCTCGCCGCCTCGGCGCGCGACCGCTCCGACCAGGACCCGCTGCTCGCCGACATCGCCGCCCGCCTCGTCGACCGTGACCGGGCGCTGCGCGCCCTGCCGGTCGCCCGCCTCGTGATCGACGGCGGCAGCCGCGCCCGCGCCCTGACGGCGGTCGCCGAGCGACTGCGCAAGCGCGGCTTCGACACCGCCTCGCGGGCGCTCGTCGACGAGGCGATCGCCTCGGCCCGCACCGTCGAGGACGCCGAGCGGCGCGCCACGGCGCTCGCCGCCGTCGGCCGGCGCCTCGCCGCTATCGACCCGACCAAGGCGCGCGCCCTCGCCGGCGAGATCGGCGACCGCGGCGAACGCGACCGCGTGCTGTCGGCCGTCGCGAAGGCGCTCGGCGACGCCGGCCGCACCGACGAGGCGCTCGGCCTCGCCCGCGGCCTCGGCGAGCCGGACGAGCGCGCGGCCGGCATCGCCGCCGCCGCCCGCAGCCTCGCCCGCAGCGGCAACGTCGCCGGCGCGCTCGACCTCCTCGGCGAGATCTCCAAGCCGGACGCGAGCGATCGCGCGCTCGCGGCGATCGCTCGCGCGGAGGCGAAGGCGGGCGACGACGAGGCCGCCTTCGGCCACGCCGCCAAGATCGCCGACGCGAAGGACCGCACCGACGCGCTGATGGAGATCGCCGAGGCCGCCGGCGACCGCGCCGCCACCGTCGACCAGGCGATCACCCTCGCCCGGGCCGCCGCGGCCGCCGCCAAGGAGCCGGCCGATCGCGACGCGGCGCTCGCCGCCCTCGGCGTCGGCCTCGCCGGCCTCGGCAAGACCGCCGAGGCGGAGGACGTCCGCACCAAGATCGATGCCCCCGACGCCCGTGGCCGGGTCGGCGCCGCGATCGCCGCGGCGTTCGCCAGGCAGAAGCAGTTCGACAAGGCGGCGGCCGCCGCCGGCTCGATCGAGGCCCCCGCGGAGCGGGAGGTGGCCGAGGCCGAGATCGGCGTCGCGATGGCGGCCGAAGGCGACCTCGCCGGCGGCCTCGCCCGGGTGCGGGCGCTCGACGACGACCAGACCCGCGTCAAGGCGTTCCGCCGCATCGCCGAGGAACAGGCGCGCAAGCTCGACGGCTGGAAGGCGCTCGGCGGCGCGCCGGCGCCGGCGAACGCGACCCCGCCGCCGGTCGTCGCCCACGACGCGGTCTACGAGGACAAGACCCTCACCGTCGGACCGACGCCCGCCAAGATGGTCGCCGGCATCGCCGGCGTGCCGATGCCCTCGTTCGCCACGACCGCTGCCGACGTGCGGCGGCGGATGCCGCTGCCGACCACCGCCGGCGACGCCGACGTGACGCCGATCCGCTACAACCAGTTCAACGACAAGTTCCTGCAGGAGGCGGCGCGCACCGTCGGCCAGCCGATCCTCGTCGGCCTGCAGCGCGACCTCAACCCGTTCTACATCAACCTCGACCGCGGCGTGTTCACCCTCGGCGACGTCTACCGCAAGCTCCTTGCCGCGGGCCAGACGAGGGCGATCGAGCGCGTCGGCCAGGGCTATCTCGTGCGCCTGCCGATCCTCGTCGGCCCCGAGGCGACGCTGGTCCTCGGCGGCGAGGACGTCGACGAGGTGCGCCTCGGCTCCGACACCGGCGCGTTCCTGGTCGTCGCCGGCACGCTCTACGCGGTCGACACCCGCATCGTCGCCTACAGCGAGAAGCTCGGCGGGCCGGACCTGCGCAAGGACGCCGAGGGCAAGGTGTTCCGGCCGTTCGTCGCCGCCTGGAGCGACAGCGAGATGCACATCGCCGGCTCGACGCTGATCGCCCTCGGCTATCCGGCGGGCAAGGCCTACGGCCTCTCCTTCACCGCCGGCCCGGTGTCGCTGGTGCGCGTCCGCTCGGCGCCGAAGCCGCCGACCGGCACCGTCGTCGAGAACACCTTCATCAACAATCTATACGGCTTCTATTCCTACGAGGCGGCGGGCGTCGAGGTCATCGGCAACGAGTACCGCGACAACATCGTCTACGGCGTCGACCCGCACGACCGCTCGCACGACCTCCGCATCGCCTACAACACCCTCTACGGCACGAAGAAGAAGCACGGCCTGATCATCTCGCGCGAGGTCGACGAGTCGTTCCTCGTCGGCAACATCGCCTTCGACAACGCCGGCTCCGGGATCATGCTCGACCGCGACAGCACCTCGAACACGATCTACGCCAACTCGGCGATCAACAACGTCCAGGACGGCCTCACCTTCTTCGAGAGCTCGTGCAACGTGGTGATGGCGAACCTCTTCGCCGACAACGGCCGCTCGGGCGTGCGCATCCGCAACAGCTGGGACATCGGCCTGTTCGCCAACACGATCCGCGCCAACAAGCGCAGCGGCATCGACGCCTACGTGTCGGACCTGCACACCTCCGACGGCAGCGAGGCGCGCGACTTCGTGCTCGACCCCTACACGCCGCTCGTCACCTTCCACTCCGAGCGCGACACGATCGACGGCAACGGTTCGGCGGTGACGACGCGCGGCGCCACCGCGATGACCATCGCCGAGGATTCCTTCAGCCACCACGGCAACAAGATCATCCGCGGCGACTTCGCCGCGGTTTCGACGCAGATCGTGCAGTATTCTGGCCGCGGCGGCGTGCGCGCGATGAGCACCTGCCGGCCGAAGAAGCCGGAGATGGCCTGCAAGCTGCGAACCCTCGGGCTGCTGCCGGCCGACGACAGCCTGGTGATCTTCGATCCGGCAGGCGACGCCGACTGCACCACCGTCGAGGGGTCGCAGCAGAAGGCGGCGTTCGCGCCGGATCCCGAGGAGGCGACGCGATGATGACGGGCCGCAGCTTCCGCCGACCGCTCGCGCTGGCCGCCGCCGGCCTGCTCGGCGGACTGGTCGCCGCGGGCCTGCCGGCGCCGGCCACCGCCGTTCCCGACGCCGGCACCGTCTACTTCGACCCCGCGACGCGGCAGGCGCAGCTCGCCCGCCCGGACCACGCGGTGGCGCGCGCGGCCTGCCTCGCCATCCCCATCGATCCCGACTGGATCGCCCTGCCGCCGCTCGCCGCCCTCGAGGAAACCGAGGGCTACGGCACCGACAACCGCGCGGCGCCGTTCGCCTGGGCGGTGATGGTGCTCGGCGGACGGGCGCTCGCCGCCGACGGCGAGGCGGCGCGGACCCTGAAGACGCTGCTCACCCGCTGGGCGGCGGCCGGCGCCTTCAACGGCTCCGTCGAGTCCCACGACACCTACTACGCGCTGAAGCGCATCCTGCTGCCGACGATCGTCTCCTACGCGATCATCCGCGACAGCGTCGATCCGGCCGACCGCACGCTGATCGAGCGCTGGCTCGGCCCGCTCGTGCAGCGCATCGACCACACCTTCGACGGCGACGTCGACGTCAACAACCACCGCTACCTCGCCGACAGCGTGCTGATGGCCTGGGGCGCCCTCACCAACGACGACGCGCTCTACGGCAAGGGCATCGCCCGCTTCGACATCGCCCTCTCGCAGGCGCGCGACGACGGCAGCCTGCCGCTCGAGGCCCGCCGCGGCGCACGCGCGCTCTGGTACACGCGCCATGCCCTCACGAGCCTCGTGGTGATGGCCGAGATCGCCCGCGCGCACGGCGACGACCTCTACGGCCGCCACACCGACGCCGGCCGCAGCTTCGACCTCCTGCTGTCGTTCCTGACCACCGGCCTCGAGAGCCCGAGCCTCGTGAACTCCTACGCGCCGGCCAACTACGTGCCGGGCCCGAGCACGGACTTCCGCCGCCAGGACCTCGGCTTCCTGACCCGGCGCTCGAACGGCCGCAACTACATGGCCTTCGCCGAGGCGCTGCAGCGCCAGGCGCCGTCGACGGCGCCGCGCATCCTGCTGGACGGCCGCTTCGAGGCCGGCATCGCCGCCGAGCGCCCGCTGATCGACGAGTACGTCGGAGGAAACGCGACATGCTTTTTCGCCGAGGAATGATCCGTCTGCGCGCAGCGCCGATCGCCGCGCTGCTGGCCGCCACCGCGCTCGCCCCGGTCGTCTTCCCGACGGTGCCGGCCTTCGCCCAGACGGCCGACCGCGAGGCGCGGCTCGGCTGGGTGCGCGAACGCTACATGGCCGAGCGCGCCCGCCTGGAGACGCTGCGCGCGAGCCGCACGCCGGAGGCCTATCTCGAACTCGGAGAGGTGCTCGTCGACGGCGAGCTCACCTCGCCCGAGAACCCGCTGCGCAAGCCGGACTTCGACGGCGCCCGCCAGGCCTTCGACGAGGGGCTGAAGGTGCCGTCGAAGGTTTGGCCGCTGGCCGCCTCGCGCCTCGCCGAGCTCCTGTTCGCCGGCCGCCGCGGCGAGCTCGCGACGCCGGGCGAGGTCGCCCGGGGCATCGACCTCCTCGCCCGCTCGGCATCGCTCGGCTACGGCGAGGGCGCGTTCAAGTACGGCTTCGCGCTCGAGGCCGGCCTCGACGGCCCCGACAAGCTGACGCAGGCCGAGGAGGCCTATCGCCTCGGCACGCGCCTGCAATATCCCGAGGCGGCGTTCGCGCTCGCCCGCCTGCTCGGCTTCGACAGCCCCGAGGGCAAGGCGCTCGTCGCGCAGGGGCTGGTGCTGTTCGATCTCTTCGCGCCGCGCTCGCGCGGCCTCCTCGTCGCGCTCGGCGACATCCGCCGCGACGGCATCGGCGTCCCGGTCGATCCCTACCTGGCGCTCGAGGCCTATCGGCGCGCCTTCTCGATGGGCAGCGGCCAGGGTGGCCACCGCATCGCCGACATGCTGCTCTCCGGCGCCCTCGGCGCGCCCGACCCGATCGAGGCGCGGCGCGTGCTCGAGGAGACCGCCTGGTCCGGCTCGTCCTATGCGGCGGTCCGCCTCGCCGACGACTTCGCCACCGACGGCCCGATGCGCGTCGGCGCCGAGGACGCGATCGCCTGGCTCGACCTCGCCATGGCGGTGGAGGACTACCGCGCCTTCGCGGTCGCCTCGCAGCTCTACTTCGCCGGCAAAGGGGTGCCGCGCGATGTCGCGAAGGGCGAGGAATATGCCCGCCGTGCCGCCGAGGACGCGCAGGCCTCGATCTCCGACATCATGTCGATCGCCCGCTCGGCGCGGGCGGCCCTCGGCGACGCGGCGCCGCGCGGCCTCCTGCTCGGCATCTACAACCGCGCCGCCCAGGCCGGCAGCGTCGAGGGAATGGCCGAGCTCGGCATCCTGCTCGTCGAGGGGGCCGACCAGACCGGCGGCCCCGGCGACGGGCTCCTGTGGCTGCAGAAGGCCGCGGCGGAAGGCAGCGTCAAGGCCGAGCTGATGCTCGGCGACCTGCACCGCGCCGGCCGGATCATCGAGCCGTCGCCGGAAGCGGCGCTCGCTTGGTACCGGAAGGCGATCGCCTCCGGCAAGTCGCTCGGCGCCTATGTGCGGGCGGCCGAGCTGATGATCGCCAACCCCGCCCTGGCGCAGTCGCCCGACGAGCCGCTGGCGCTGCTGCGGACCGCCGCCGAGAAGGGCAGCACCTCGGCCGAACGCACCCTCGGCCGGCTCTACCTCAACGGCACGCTGGTCCAGCGCGATCCGCTCGAGGCCCGGCGCTGGCTCGAGCAGGCGGTGTCGCACGGCGACGCCACCTCGCTCGTCATCCTCGCCGACCTCTATTCCGGCCGGTTCGGCGACGCGCCCGATCCCGCCGCCACCGAGCGCCTGCTCGAGCAGGCGCTGGCGTCCTCGACGCCGAAGGCCGCTCCGGCGCTCGCCGCCCACCTCATCAAGGCCGGGCGCGTCGCCGATGCCGTCGCCGTCCTGGAGCGGGCCGGCGACGCCGGCAACTCGGAGGCGCTGATCGAGCTCGGCGTGATGTTCCTCGGCGGCAACATGGTGCCGCGCGACCTCGCCCGCGCCGAGGGCTACTTCGACCGCGCCTCGGCGCTGACCGGCTCGACCCCGAAGGCCGAGACCGACCTCGCCATCGCCTTCCTGTCGTCCGGCGAGCCGCTCGCCGCCGCCCGCGGCGTCGTCCGCCTGGAGGAGCTCGCCGGCGAGGGGGTCGGGCGCGCCGCCGCGACGCTGTCGAACGCCTACCGCACCGGCAACGGCGTCACCGTCGACCTCGCCGCCGCCGAGCGCTGGGCGATCGAGGCGGCGAAGCTCGGCGTCATCGATTCGCTGATCGCCGTCGCCGACGCCAACTTCGCCACCGGCCGCTCGCGCGAATCGCACGAGAAGGCGGTGCGCTTCTACGAGACGGCGCTCGCCGCCGAGCCCGGCTCGGTGCGCGCCCTGACGGCGCTCGCCCGCGCCTACAAGCTCGGCCGCGGCACGCCGCAGGATCTGCCGCGCGCCCTCGACTATTTCCAGCGCGCCGCCGACGCCGGCTCCGGCTCGGCGCTGATCGAGCTGTCCGAGGCCTATCAGGTCGGTTCCGGCGTCGAGCCGGATCCGAAGAAGGCCGTTGCCTATCTTGAGCGGGCCGTCGAGCGCGGCATCGTCGGCGCCTATGTCGACCTCGGCCGGTTCTATCTCTCCGGCTTCGGCGGTCGCATCGATCCCGAGCGCGCGGTGGTCAACTTCGCCCGCGCCGCCCAAGCGGGCAATCTCGGGGGCCTCATGGAATACGGCCGCTCGCTCAACTCCGGCTACGGCACGACGAAGAACGTCGACGCCGGCATCGTGCTCCTGACCCGTGCCGCCGACGCCGACGTGGTCGACGCGATGATGGAGCTCTATGCCGTCTACAGCACCGGCTTCGACAAGCCGGTGGACATGGCGAAGGCCGTCTACTGGCTGGAGCGCGCGGCGGCGACCGACGACGACGCGCTGACCCAGCTCAACGACCTCGTCACCGCCGGCACGATCGCGCTGGAGCCGTCGCGGGCCGCCTACTGGCGGCGCGAGGCGGAGAAGCGGGCGCTCGGCCTGCACGGCGGCCTCGACGACAAGGGCGCGGCCCTGGTGCTGCCGGAGCCGATCGGCTTCTCCCGGCCGACCGAGCAGCCGATCAACACGTCCCTCTCGGGCGGCTGATCCGCCGGGCGGCGGCGGCCGCCTCGACCGGAACGAGGCGACGGGGGCCGGCGTGACCGAGGCGACGAATACGGTAGAGGCGCTGGGGCCCGGACGGCTGTTCGACCTCTCCGGCAAGACCGCGCTCGTCACCGGCGCCCGCACCGGCCTCGGGCGGGCCGCCGCCGAGGCGCTCGCCGAGGCCGGCGCCGACGTCATCGGCCTCGGCTCGCGCCCGATGCCGGAGACCGCGGCGGCGGTTGCGGCGCTAGGGCGGCGCTTCCACACCGTCGTCCGCGACCTCGCCGCGCCTGGCGACCTCGACCGCCTCGTCGACGAGACGAGCGCCGCCGTCGGCGAGATCGACATCCTCGTCAACAATGCCGGCATCATCCGCCGCGACGACCTGTTCGCGTTCTCGGAGGCGGACTGGGACGCGGTGATGACCGTCGACCTCAAGAGCGTGTTCTTCCTCTCCCGCGCCGTCGCCCGCCGCATGGCGGCCCGCGGCGCGGCCGGCCGGATCATCAACATCGCCTCGATCCTCGCCGTGCAGGGCGGCATCCGCATCCCCTCCTACACCGCCGCGAAGCATGGGGTCGCCGGACTCACCAAGCTGATGGCGAACGAGCTCGCGCCGCACGGCATCACCGTCAACGCCATCGCCCCCGGCTATTTCGAGACCGACAACACCGTGGCGCTGCGCGAGGACCCGGAGCGCTATCGCCAGCTGGTCGCCCGCATCCCGCTCGGCCGCTGGGGCGTGCCCGAGGAGATCAAGTCGACGATCCTGTTCCTCGCCGCCCCCGCTTCGGCCTACGTTACCGGATCGATGGTGGTGGTCGACGGCGGCTGGCTCGCCCGCTGACGCCGTCACGAGACGTCAGCCGGGCGGCGGCTATGGTGCGCTCGGCGATCGCACGGGGGGCCGTGCGGCACCCCTGGACCAGGATGGCGGAGACCGGCATGGCCGAGACGGACGGAACCGCGCGCTGGCAGTCCGGCGCGTTCGCGATCGAGGCGGCGCCGGAGCACGGCGGGTCGATCGTGCAGATCACCTGGCGGTCGCCGGACGGGCCGCGCGGGCTCTTCCGCCCGCCGCGCGCGCCGCTCGCCACGGCCCGGCCGTCGGACCTCGGCATGTTCCTGATGGCGCCGTTCACCAACCGCATCGACGCCGCCCGCCTACCCTTCGACGGCGCCGTCCTCGACCTGCCGCTCAACCGGCCGGCCGAGCACTGCTCGATCCACGGCTTCGCCCGCGACCGGCCGTGGCGGGTCGACGCCGGCGGCCCGGACGAGTTCCGCATGGTGCTCGACGCCGGCGAGCCCTGGGGCCCCTATCGCTGCCAGGTCGCGCTGACGGCGCGCGCCGACGGGGAGGCCCTGGTGCTCCGCCTCGCCGTCACCAACGCCGGCGAGCGGCGGCTGCCGTTCGGCTTCGGCTTCCACCCCTGGTTCGCCTTCGAGGCGGGCGCGACGCTCGATTTTGCCGCCGCGGCCCGCATCGCGGTCGGCGATCGCGGCCTGCCCCTCGCCGAGGGCGCGGTCGCGGCGATCGCACCGGGCACGCTGGGCAGTGGCCGTCCGGCCGAGCCGCCGGCGCCGTGCGACCTGCACTTCGCCGGCTGGGCCGGCACCGCGCGGATCGCCTACCCGACGCTCGGCTACGACCTCGCCATCACCGCGACGCCGAACCTCGGCAACCTGCAGGTCTACGTGCCGCCGGACCGCTCGGCCTTCTGCGTCGAGCCGGTGTCGCACTGCGTCGACGTCGCCAACCGGCGCGACCTCGCCGCCCACGGCGACATGACGACCGTCGAGCCGGGCGCGACCCTCGCCGGCGAGATGCGCCTCGCGCCCACGCCCGCCTGACGGCAGGGCGCGCCCGCAATCCCATCGCCGGGACGTGACGCTGGTCCAACCCGTGGCGGGGCGGGGTGGTCCAGGCGAGAACGGTGCGCCCGACGCGATCTCGGCGGGAAGGACGCCGGCCATCACCTTCAGGACCGAACCCGCTTTCCGACCCGCACGCCTCGACCCGGGTTGCCGCCTGCATATTGGTTGGTATACTAACCAATACGGATGCGCGACTGGCGGTCCACCGACCGCCATCCTCCCGCGAGGTGCCCGATGCCGCCGACCGAGGTGCGGGACAGACTGCTCGCCGCCGCGCTGGCGCTCCTGCGTGAGCAGGGCCTCACGGGGCTGACGCAGCCGCGCGTCGCCAAGGCGGCCGGCGTCTCGCAGAGCCACCTCACCTACTACTTCCCGACGCGGGCCGATCTCCTGCGCGCCGTCCTCGGCGCGGCCGCCGCCGGCCAGCGGGCGGGCGTGGCGGCTGCCCTCGGCGGCGGCGGAGGGCCGGGCGCGGAGGAAGCAGACGCGGAAGAACCAGGCTCGGCGGGACCTCGCGCCGCGGCGCCGGGCGACCAGCCGCCAGAGGCCGCGATGGTGCAGGCGCTCGCCGAGGCCTTGTCGCGCACCGAGAACACGCGCGTCCTCGTCTCGTTCGTGCTCGCAGCAGACGGCGACCCGAGCTTTCGCGACCTCTACCGCGACCTCGCCGAGGGCATGCGCGCCGAGGTCGCGTTGATGCTCGAGCGCATCGGCGTGCCGGCGCGGCCGGAGACGGTCGCCATGGTGCACGCGCTCGGCACCGGCCTCGCGGTCATCGGCTTGGCGCTCGGCGCGGAGGACGTTCGCCCGCTCAACACGGCGGCGCTCGCCGAGATGGTCCGCCTGGTCCGCGCCTCTCCACCCTCCGCACCCGACGGCACGGGAGCATCGTGATGTCCGCCTGGCTCGACAACCTCGTTCCCCTGAAGGCGCCCCGCCTCGACCACGAGCAGCTCGCCGGCTGGCGGCCCTCGGCCGTCGCGGCCGAGGGCCTCGGCTGCCGCCTCCTGGCCGACCGGCGCATCCCGGTCGACGACGGCGTGACGCTCTCGGCCGACGTCTACACGCCGAAGGCGCCCGGTCGGTATCCGGCGATCGTGCAGTTCGCCGCCTACAGCCGCGAGTTGCACAGCGCCGGCATCCCGACCGGCAGCAACGAGATCGGCAGCCCGCCGGTGTTCACCGGCCGCGGCTACGCCCAGGTGGTGGTGATGCGGCGCGGCATGGGGCGCTCGGGCGGCGAGGCCGGCGTGTTCTTCGGCGCCCAGGACGTCGACGACCACGCGCGCTGCATCGCCTGGGCCGCCGAGCAGCCGTGGTGCGACGGGCGGGTGGTGCTGTTCGGCACCTCCTACTACGGGATGACCCAGCCGCTCGTCGCGGTGCGCCGGCCACCGGCGCTCAAGGCGTTCTTCTGCAACGAGATCTGCACCGACTATTTCCGCCAGATCATCCAGTTCGGCGGCGTGCCCGGGCTCTATTTCTGCAATCTCTGGATGGGCGCCAACTTCACCGCGGCGATGGTGCGGCTGCGCGTGCCGCCGGTGCTGCGCGCCCTCCTCAGCCACGTCGCCAACTCGCCGCTGAAGCGGCTCTGGCAGCCCTTCCTGATGAAGCGGGTCGACGCGCTCTACCGCCGCTTCATGCGCAACACCCCCACCCGGCCGGTGCGCGAGTGGTATGCGAACTGGATGATCGACGGGAAGACGCGGGAGACCTCCTCGATCCCGCCCGGCCCCTATCGCGAGCTGTCGAACATCGAGATCCCGTTCGTCGTGGTGCAGAACCTCGGCTACTTCAACCTGCACCAGTTCGGCAGCTACGACCTCTTCGAGAACGCGGCGACGCCGGCCGGCCGCAAGTGGATGATCCTGGCGCCGCCGCGCTACGAGCTGCCGGTCTACGCCTGGCAGCTCGAGGCGCTTGCCTTCTTCGACCACGTCCTCGCCGGCACCGAGAACGGCTACCGGGAACAGCCGCCGGTGCGCTACTGGCTGAACGGGGCCGACCGCTTCGCCGGCGCCGGCGACTTCCCGGTGCCAGGCCACCGCCCGCTCCGGCTCCACCTCGCCTCGGCCGGCGACGACCGCGCGGTCCACCGGCTGGAGGCGCAAGCCCCGGAGGGCGGCAGCAACGCCTGGGCCGCCGTGCCGCTGGGGCTGCCGATCCTCGGCGGGTTCGACGAGGTGGCCAACCAGACCCTCGCCTACGAGATCTCGGTCGGCGAGGAGACGGAGCTCGCCGGGCCGGTCTCGCTCCACCTGCGCTTCAGCTGCAACGAGATCGATTCCCAAGTCGTCGCCCGCCTCAGCCGGGTCGCCGCGGACGGGCGGAGCGACCTCATGTCGATGGGCATGGTGAGCCCCGCCCGCCGGCGCATCGACGCGGCGCACAGCACCGCCTGCGAGATCGCCCTCGACACCGGCGTGCGCGAGCCGCTGGTGCCGGGCGAAGCCGTGCAGCTCTCGTTCAGCCTGACGCCGGCGCCGACGCTGCTGCGTCCCGGCGACCGGCTGCGGCTGGAGATCGCGAGCCGTGTCGACCTCCTGAAGAGCGACGTCGCGCACGGCTACGTCCACTTCGACGTGCCGGCGCCGCCCTACTTCTCGCGCAATACGGTCCACTACGGGCCGTCGACCTATCTCGAGGTCCACCGGGTCGGGTGAGCCGGCGCTATGCCGCCATCCCCTTCAGCACCGCCGCCAGATAGCGCTCGCGGTCGGGCGGGAGCGTCAGGCCGCGCGGCTCGAAGGCGCGGGTGTTGAGGAAGTGGCCGGTGAGGCGGAAGCCGTCGCGGATCTCGTCGGCTTCGGGCGGGGCATTGGCGGTGCGGTCGGCGAGGAAGCGCGGCAGCGGCAGCAGGCGATCGCGCCACGGCGCCCCCGGCTCGCGGCCGACGGCGCGGCCGGACTTCGGCGAGACGTAGGCGAGGTCGGTTGCCGCGCCCGTCGCCGCGCAGGTCGCGAGGTCGAGGCCGAAGCCGAGCTCGTCGAGGAGGACGAGCTCGAAACGCACCATCAGCGCCCCGGCGACCTCCGGGTCGTCGAGGTGGTCGAGCATCACCCCGAGCGCCTCGTAGAGGTACTGGTGCGGCTCGCGCTCGGCAAGGAGGCGCAGGTGCCCGGCGATGAGGGCAAGGCCGAAGGCGCCGGCGGCGCTGTCGATCAGGCGGGCGGCGCGCGCCTTCACCGGCTCGACGACGTAGGAGCCGAGCTGCTCGTCGAGGCGCGCCCGCCAGACGGCGTCGACCTCGTTGCCCGGCTGCAGCACCGGCGAGAGGCGGCGCGAGCGGCCGCCGCGGACGAGGCCGAGGTGGCGGCCGTGCGCCCGCGTCATCAGCTCGACGACGACGCCGCCCTCGCCGAGCGGGCGTGCGGAGACGACGATGCCGGTGTCGCGCCATTCCATCGCCGGACGCTACACCGCGCGACGCGGCCGGCGCCAGCGCGAGGCCACCGCCTGCGGGCACGCTGCCGCCGGGGCCGCCTCACTCGGAGGTCGACATCTCCCAGTCGGCGCTCTCGATCTCCGGCAGCTTGGCGAGCTCGGCGACGGCGACGCCGAGCTTCGTCGCGTCGACCGAAGCGTTGACGAGGGTCGCGACGATCTCGACCCGCGCCTCGCCGATCTGTTCCATCTCGACGTCGGCGACCGGAAACTTGGCCGCGGCGAGCCGGGCGATGGCGGCGCGGCGCGCCGCCGCGGCGTGCTTCGGATCGGTGACGATGCGGACCTCGTAGACCGCCTCGGAGGCCTTGTTGTCGATCGGAATGCGGTCGATCGCGGCGGCGAGCGGCCGCAGCAGGGTGTTGCCGCCGATGACGAGCACGGTGACCAGCGCCGCCTCGGCGCCCATGTCGATGCCGGCGCAGGCGCCGACGGCGGCGGAGGCCCAGAGCGTCGCGGCGGTGTTGAGGCCGCGGACGTTCATCCCCTCCTTCATGATGACGCCGGCGCCGAGGAAGCCGACGCCGGAGACGACGTAGGAAATCACGCGCGCCGCGCCGTCGGCGCCGGCGAGGCGCAGCGCGATGTCGACGAAGGCCGCCGCGGCGAGGGCGACGAGGGCGTTGGTCCGGAGGCCGGCGGTGCGCTGGCGGTACTGCCGCTCGGCGCCGATCAGCGTGCCGAGCACGAAGGCGAGCAGGAGGCTCACCAGGGTGTCGAGCAGGGACACCGGGTCGAAGGAATTGACGATCGCCACGATGCCGCTCCGCGGAGCCCAGGGGAGAGAGCCCCTATCCTACCCCGATGACGGCCCTGCGACGGCTCACTCCGTGAAGGTGAGGCCGATCTCGCGGTAGCGCTGCGGATCGTCGGCCCAGCTCTCGCGCACCTTGACGAACAGGAACAGGTGCACCGGGCACTCGGCGATCTGCGCGATCTCCTCGCGCGCCGCCTGCGAGATCGCCTTGATCGACTGGCCGGCCTTGCCGAGCACGATCTTCTTCTGGCTCTCGCGCTCGACGTAGATCGTCTGTTCGATGCGCACCGAGCCGTTGCGCAGCGCCTTCCAGCTCTCGGTCTCGACGTGCGACTCGTAGGGGATCTCGTCGTGCAGCCGGAGCATCATCTTCTCGCGGGTGATCTCGGCCGCGAGCTGGCGCATCGGCAGGTCGGAGATCTGGTCCTCGGGGTAGAGCCAGGGGCCGGCCGGCACCGCCTCGGCGAAGGCGGCGAGCACGTCGCCGACGCCGTCACCGTTCTCGGCCGAGATCATGAAGGTCCGCTCGAACGGCACCTTCTCGTTGAGGGCCGCGGCCAGCGCCAGCAGCGTGTCGCGCTTCACGAGGTCGATCTTGTTGATGATCAGCACCTTGCGGTGCGGCACCTGGGCGAGGCCGGCGAGGATGGCCTGCACCTCGTCGTCGATGCCGCGCTTGGCGTCGACGAGGAGCGCCACGAGGTCGGCGTCCTTGGCGCCCGACCAGGCCGAGGCGACCATCGCCCGGTCGAGCCGGCGGCGCGGCTGGAAGATGCCGGGCGTATCGACGAAGATCACCTGCGCCGGGCCGGCGATGGCGATGCCGCGCATGACCGCCCGCGTCGTCTGCACCTTGTGGGTGACGATCGACACCTTGGCGCCGACGAGGGCGTTGAGGAGGGTCGACTTGCCGGCGTTCGGCGCGCCGAGGAGCGCGACGAAGCCGCAGCGGGTCTGCGGGGCCGCAGCGGCGGGCGGCTCGGCGGCGGTCAGGCCGGTCTCGGCGTCGTCGCTCACGATGAACCCGTCTCCTTGGAGCCTGCCCCGGGCAGGCCGGCCGCCGGCTCGTCGCCGGGCCAGATTCCTTCGCGGACGAGCATCGCCAGCGCGGCGTTCTGCTCGGCCTCGCGCTTCGAACGCCCGCGCCCCTCGGCCGGATCGAGGCCGGGCAGGGCGACGAGCATAGTGAACTCCGGCGCGTGGTCGGGCCCGGTCCGCTCCAGCGCCGTGTAGATCGGCGGCAGATGGCCTCGGCCCTGCGCCCACTCCTGCAGGGTCGTCTTGGCGTCGCGCAACGGCCCGGCGAAATCGAGCATGCGCGGCCGCCAGTAGCGATCCACCACCTCCATGGCGGCAGCAAGGCCGCCGTCGAGATAGACCGCCGCCAGCACCGACTCGCAGACGTCGCCGAGGATCGCCGCCTTGCGGCGGCCGCCGCCGTGCACCTCGCCGGCGCCCATGCGCACCGCCGCGTCGAGACCCATCTCGAGCGCCACCTCGGCACAGGTCTCGCGGCGGACGAGCTGGTTGAGGCGGCGGGCGAGCTCGCCCTCGTCGGCCGAGGGAAACGTCTCGTAGAGCCTCGCCGCGACGGCGATGCCGAGCACCCGGTCGCCGAGGAACTCCAGGCGCTGGTAGCTGTCGCGGGCGACGTCCGCCACCGCCGGGGAGCTCGCGTGGGTCAACGCGCGGGCGATCAGCGTCGGATCGGCGAAGACGTGGCCGAGCTTCGCCTCGAGCGCCTCGATCTCGCGCGCCGCGCGCCGCGTCATCCGCGCCTCACAGCGGGGTGAAGATGCGGCCCCAGCGCACCGCCCACGGCCACTCCCACACCTTCCAGATCGGCTCGCCGTCGCCGATCGAGAAGAAGATCACCTGCGCCTTGCCGACGAGGTTCTCGAACGGCACGTAGCCGACATGGTCGAGCACACGGCTGTCGGAGGAGTTGTCGCGGTTGTCGCCCATCATGAAGAAATGGCCGGCGGGCACGACGTAGGGCGGGGTGTTGTCGCTCGCGCCGTCCGGGTCGAGATCGAGCGTGTCGTAGGAGACGCCGTTCGGTAGCGTCTCGCGGTAGCGCGCCGCCTTGCGCTCGACTCCGAAGCGATCGACCTCGACGAAGTCGCCGACGCGCTCGCGCGGCACCGCGGTGCCGTTGATGTGCAGCACGCCGCCGATCATCTGGATGGTGTCGCCCGGCAGGCCGATCACGCGCTTGATGTAGTCGGTCTCGTTGTCGAGCGGCAGCTTGAAGACGACGATGTCGCCGCGCTCCGGCTCGGAGGCGAGGATCCGCCCCGACATCGGCACGATGCCGAAGGGGAACGAGTAGCGGCTGTAGCCGTAGCTGTACTTCGACACGAACAGGTAGTCGCCGATGAGGAGGGTATCCATCATCGAGCCGGACGGGATGTTGAACGGCTGGAACAGGAAGGTGCGCACGACGAGCGCCAGGACCAGGGCCTGGGCGATCACCTTGAGGGTTTCGCCGATGCCGCCCTGCTTCGCCTGCTTGCTGGAAGCCGCCTTGTCACTCGCCACTGGGTCGTCCACCGTTCGGGGAAATCGTGCGCAGACCGCGCGCCCGCTGCGGCCTAGATAGAGCCTTGCTCGCCGCGGCGCAATGAAGGCCACCCACGGAGCCGTCCCTCGCCGGGCCGCCTCACGGCCGCGGCGTGTCGATCGGCAGCCACATGAACGCGTCCGTCACCTCCGAGTAGTGGATCAGCACCACCTTGCCGATCAGGTTCTCGAACGGCACGTAGCCGACGTGGTCGAGATACCGGCTGTCCCGCGCGTTGTCGCGGTTGTCACCCATCGTAAAGAAATGACCGGCCGGCACACGGTAGGGCGGGGTGTCGTCGCCCTGGCCGTCGGCCTCGAGGTCGAGGGTGTCGTAGGCGGTGCCGTTCGGCATCGTCTCGCGGTAGCGCGGGGTCCGGCGCTCGACGCCGAACCGGTCGGTCTCGACGTAGTCGTCGATCCGCTCGCGCGGCACCGCCACACCGTTGATGAAGAGCACGCCGCCGACCATCTGCACGGTATCGCCGGGCAGGCCGACGACCCGCATGACGTAGTTGGTCGTGTTGTCGCGCGGCAGCCTGAAGACGACGACGTCGCCGAGCGCCGGCGACGACGCCAGCACCCGGCCGGCGAAGGGGATCATGTCGAAGGGGAACGAGAACCGGCTGTAGCCGTAGGCGAGCTTGGAGACGAGGACGTGGTCGCCGATGCGGAGGGTGTCGAGCATCGACCCCGACGGGATCGAGAACGGCTGGAACAGGAACGTCCGCACCACCACAGCCACCACCATCAGGAAGACGATGACCGGCGCCACGCTCGGCTCCGCCTCAGGCCGCGGGGCCGGGCCGGTTCGGCTCCGGCCAGTCCGCCGGCACCGCCGAGATCACCACGAAGGCCTGGGCGAGGGGGTAGTCGTCGGTCATCGTGAGGTCGATGCGGACGGTGAAGCCGGGCGGCGCCATCGCCTCGAGGCGCGCGCGCGCGCCGCCGGTGAGCACCAGCGTCGGCCGTCCCGAGCGCTCGTTGACGACGCCCATCTCGCGCCAGGCGACGCCCATCCGGATGCCGGAGCCGAGCGCCTTCGAGCAGGCCTCCTTGGCGGCGAAGCGCTTGGCGTAGGAGGCGGCGCGCTCGGACCGCCGGTCGGAGCGCGCCCGCTCGGTCTCGGTGAAGACGCGGGCTGTGAAGCGCTCGCCGAAGCGCGACAGCGTCTTCTCGATGCGCCGGATGTCGATGAGGTCGGCGCCGATGCCGAGGATCATCCGCCCGCCCTCCCCGCCGCGGCGCGCGCGGCGTCCATCCGCGCGCGCATCCCGGCGATCGCGGCGGCGAGGCCGACGAAGATCGCCTCGCCGATGAGGAAATGGCCGATGTTGAGCTCGGCGAGCTCGGGGAGCGCCGCGACGGGCCCGACGGTCTCGTAGTCGAGGCCGTGGCCGGCGTGCACCTCGAGGCCGATCGCGGCGCCGTGCCGCGCGGCTTCGGCGAGGCGGGCGAGCTCGGCGTCGCGCGCGGCGGCCCGGCCGGCGAGGTGGTGCTCGCAATAGGTGCCGGTGTGCAGCTCGACCACCGGCGCGCCGAGGGCGCAGGCGGCGTCGAGTTGGCGCCGGTCGGGCTCGATGAACAGCGAGACCCGGACGCCCGCGGCGCCGAGCGCGGCGACGACCGGCGCGATGCGGTCGCGGCCGCCGGCGACGTCGAGCCCGCCCTCGGTGGTGCGTTCCTCGCGCCGCTCGGGGACCAGGCAGGCGGCGTGCGGCTTCAGCCGGACGGCGATCGCCGCCATCTCCGGCGTCGCCGCCATCTCGAGGTTGAGCGGTCCGGCGAGCGCCACCATCAGCCGCTCGACGTCGCGATCGACGATGTGGCGACGGTCCTCGCGCAGGTGCGCGGTGATGCCGTCGGCGCCGGCCGCCTCGGCGGCGAGCGCCGCGCGCACCGGGTCGGGCGCCGGAACGCCGCGCGCGTTGCGCACCGTCGCGACGTGGTCGACGTTGACCCCGAGCCGCAGCCGTCCGTTCCGCACCATCGCTTCAGCTCCGTTCCAGGACCCGTTCCGCCGCCGCCACCGCCCGCTCGGCGGCGAGCGCGCGCGCCGAGAGCCGCGCCCGCCGTCGCTGCTGGTAGCCGCGCACGACGAGCCACGTCACCGCATAGGCGATCGCCGCCACCGGCAGCCCGACCGGCACCGCGCCCAGCATCATGGGCTTGACGATCGGCCAGAGCACGTCGAGCGAGTTCGCGAGAAGGCTCTTGGCGATGTCGGCGTGGGCGAGGGCGGCGCCGTCGCCGCCGAGCATGACCTCGCCGACGCGGTAGGTCGCCGCCCAGATGAACGGAAAGGTCAGAGGACTGCCGATCGCCGTGCCGAGCGCCGCGGCGACGAGGTTGCCGCGCAGGAAGAAGGTGAGCGTGCAGGCGATGATGATGTGGAAGCCGAGGAACGGCGTGAACGAGGCGAACACCCCGGCGGCGACGCCGATCGCCACCGCATAGGGCGTCGCCGAGATGCGCAGCACGCGCTTGGCCACGTAGCGGCCCGACCGCCCCCACGAGCGCCGCGGCCACAGCGCGACGCGCAGACGCTCGGTGAGCCGCGGGGCGTGGCGCCGGCGAAACAGCATCGGCCGCGGCTCAGCGCAGACCGCCGCGATCCGCGACGGACCGGGCTTCGGCGGCGGTATCGGAGGGACACGGGCGCATCGCGGACCTTCAGGCGAGGCCCCGGCTGCCCGGCTTCACCGGCGGGAGCGCCGCGAGCTCGGGCGGCAGGGCGTCCGGGGAATAGGCCGGAACCGCATACTCGGCAAGCGCGACGAGCGGCACGCCGACATCGGCCTTGCCGCCGGAGCGGTCGATCAGGCAGGCACAGGCGACGACCTCGGCGCCGAGCGCCGTGACCGCCTCGACGGTCTCGCGGCTCGACAGGCCGGTCGTCACGATGTCCTCGACGATGACGACGCGGGCTCCCTTCGGCATCTCGAAGCGGCGCAGCCGGAAGACCCCGTCCTCGCGCTCGACCCACACTGCCGGCACGCCGAGGTGGCGCGCCGTCTCGTAGCCCGGGATGAGCCCGCCGAGGGCCGGCGAGACGACGAGGTCGATCGGGCCGGCGACGGCCGCGCGGATGCGCTCGGCGAGCGCCCGGCACAGCCGCTCGGTGCGCTCCGGATACATGAACACGCGCGCCTTCTGCAGGAAGACCGGGCTGCGCAGGCCGGAGCTCAGGATGAAATGGCCTTCCAGGATCGCGCCGCTGTCGCGAAACACCTGCAGCACCTCGTCGCGCGTCATGCCCCCTCCTCAACCGTTGACGCGGGCGACCGACGACACGTTCGGCCGGCCCCTCAGTTCACCGATGATCCGCGTGAGGTGCTTCAGATCCCACACTTCGAGGTCGATGACCATCTCGTGCGCATCGTGGCCTTTGCGGATCATCTTGACGTTGTCGATGTTGCCGTCGTGCTCGCCGATCACCTGGGCGATCTGGGCGAGCGAGCCCGGCTCGTTGATCGATTCGACGACGATCTGCGCCGGGAAGCGCTCCGGGCTGTCGGCCTCGACGTCCCAGTGCACATCGAGCCAGCGGTCGGGCTCGTCGTCGTAGGCCTTCAGCGCCGGCGACTGGATCGGGTAGATCGTCACCCCCTCCCCGACCGTCAGGATGCCGACGATGCGGTCGCCCGGCAGGGCGCCGCCGTTCGGGGCGAAGCGCACCGGCAGGTCGCCCTGAAGGCCGCGGATCGGCAGCGAGTGCTTGGCGCCGGGCTTCGCGACGGTGGGGCGGCCGGTGCGGCGGGCCGCCTCGGCGCTGCCGTTGCGGCCGGCCGGCGCCTTGGCGGCGACGTCCGGGTAGACGGCGCGCAGCACGTCGTCGGAGCGCACCTCGCCGCGCCCGACGGCAGCGAGGAGGTCGGCGGTGTTGGAATGGCCGAGGCGCGGGAGCGCCTGCTCGAGCAGGTCGGCGGCGAAAATCCGGCCGGCGCGGTCGAAGGCGCGCTCCAGGATGTGGCGGCCGAGGCCGCCGTACTGGCGGCGCACCGCATCCTTGGTGGCGCGCCGGATCGCCGCGCGCGCCTTTCCGGTGACGGCGATCTGCTCCCAGGCGGCCGGCGGCGTCTGCGCCTTGGAGCGGATGATCTCGACCTCGTCGCCGTTGGCGAGCACGGTGACGAGCGGCATGATCCGTCCGTTGACCTTCGCGCCGACGCAGGTATTGCCGACGTCGGTGTGCACCGCGTAGGCGAAGTCGATCGGCGTCGCCCCGCGCGGCAGCGCGATCAGCCGGCCCTTCGGGGTGAAGCAGAACACTTGGTCGTGGAAGAGCTCCAGCTTGGTGTTCTCGAGGAACTCCTCCGGCGTGTCGCCCTCGCTGAGGAGGTCGATGGTACGCCGCAACCACTCGTAGGCGCGGCTCTCCGCGGTGAGGCGGGCGATGTTGCGGCCGCCGGTCTCGCCGTCCTTGTAGAAGGCGTGCGCGGCGATGCCGTACTCGGCGAAGCGCGCCATCTCGGCGGTGCGGATCTGCAGCTCGACGCGCTGCCGGCTCGGGCCGACGACGGTGGTGTGCAGCGAACGGTAGTCGTTCTGCTTCGGCGTCGAAATGTAGTCCTTGAAGCGGCCGGGCACCGTCGGCCACGTGGTGTGGACGATGCCGAGCACGCGGTAGCAGTCCTCGACGCTGGCGACGACGACGCGGAACCCGAAGATGTCGGAGAGCTGCTCGAAGGCGACCGACTTGCGCTGCATCTTCGAGAAGATCGAGTAGGGCCGCTTCTGCCGCCCGGTCACCTGCGCGGCGATGCCGCGCGCGGCGAGCCGCTCGGTGAGGTCGCGCTCGATCTCGCCGATCACCCCCTGGTCGCGCGTGCTGAGCCGCTCCAGACGCTCGGTGATGGTGGCGTAGGCGTCCGGGTTGAGGGTCTTGAAGGCGAGGTCCTCGAGCTCCTCGCGCATGCTCTGCATGCCCATGCGCCCGGCGAGCGGGGCATAGATCTCCATCGTCTCCTCGGCGACGGCGGCGCGCTTGGCCTCCGGCACGTAGCGCAGGGTGCGCATGTTGTGCAGCCGGTCGGCGAGCTTGACGAGGAGCACCCGGACGTCGTCGGCCACCGCGAGCAGCAGCTTGCGGAAGTTCTCCGCCTGCTTGGCCTTGTGGGTGACGAGATCGAGACGGCGGATCTTGGTCAGCCCGTCGACGAGCTTTCCGATCTCCTCGCCGAACAGGGTGTCGATCTCGGTGCGGGTGGCGTCGGTGTCCTCGATCGTGTCGTGCAGCAGCGCGACCGCGATCGAGGCGTCGTCGAGCCTGAGGTCGGTCAGGATCGCCGCCACCTCGAGCGGGTGGGAGATGTAGGGATCGCCGGAGGCGCGCCGCTGCGTGCCATGCTTCTGCATGGCGTAGACGTAGGCCTTGTTGAGAAGCGCCTCGTCGGCGTTCGGGTTGTACCGCGTCACCCGCTCGACGAGCTCGTACTGCCGCATCATCGCCAGATCGCACCCTCAGGGCGCGCCGGCCGCGGCGATCGCGGCAGGGCGGCAGGGTTTCCGATACCGTGCTCGTCGCGCCGGATCAGATATCGTCGGTCTTCTCGGGCGGCACCAGCCCCTCGAGGCCGCGCAGCAGATCTTCCTCGGACATCCGGTCGAACGCGACGTCGCCGTCGTCCGCGCCGGCCGCGGCGATCGCCAGCGGCTCGGGCTCGGGCTCGTCGACCTCGACATATTTCTGCATCGAATGGATGAGGTCCTCCTTGAGGTCCTCGGGGCTGATCGTCGAATCCGCGAGCTCACGCAGAGCGACGACCGGGTTCTTGTCGTTGTCGCGATCGATCGTCAGGGGAGCACCGCTCGAAACCATCCGCGAGCGGTGGCTCGCGAGCATGACGAGCTCGAAGCGGTTCTCGACCTTCTCGATGCAATCCTCGACGGTCACGCGGGCCATCGGTTGACTCCGTTTCGGGGGGACGAGTAAGTCTCAATAGGTGTCGGCGGGCGGAAACGCAAGCGCGCGACGGATTTCGTGCGCCCGCGTCGTCGTGGCGGAGCGCGGTCCGGCCGCGCCGCCGACCGGACCACCGCCGCGACAGCAGCCGATCCTTTTCTCGTTCATCCATTTCAAGAAGCAAACATGTTCGATCCCCGTGAAAAGATTGCCTTGTTCATCGATGGTTCCAACCTCTATGCGACCGCGAAGTCGCTCGGGTTCGACATCGACTACCGCCGCCTCCTCGAGGAATTCAAGACGCGCGGATATCTTCTGCGCGCCTACTACTACACGGCGCTGATCGAGGACCAGGAATATTCGTCGATCCGACCGCTGATCGACTGGCTGGACTACAACGGCTATCGGGTGATCACCAAGCCGGCGCGCGAGTTCGTCGACCCGACTGGGCGGCGCAAGATCAAGGGCAACATGGACATCGAGCTCGCCGTCGACGCGATGCAGATGGCCGATCACGTCGATCACGTCGTGCTGTTCTCCGGCGACGGCGACTTCCGGCCGCTGGTCGAGGCGATCCAGCGCAAGGGTCGCAAGGTCAGCGTGGTCTCGACGCTCGCCACCCAGCCGCCGATGATCGCCGACGACCTGCGCCGCCAGGCCGACCACTTCATCGAGCTGCAGTCGCTCTCGGGGCGCATCGGGCGCGACCCGGCCGAACGGGCCGCCCGCGTCGCCGGCCGCTTCGAGCGGCAGAGCCGCGACGCGGCGGAGACGCCGGACGCGGGCTGACGGCGGTGCCGACGGTGTCCGCCTTTCCGGCAGAGCCGGGCCGCGACTGCCCGCTCTGCCCCCGCCTCGCCGCCTTCCGCATGGCGGCGAGGGCGCGCGAGCCGGGCTGGTTCAACGCGCCGGTGCCGACCTTCGGTGACCCGGCGGCGCGGCTTCTGATCGTCGGCCTCGCGCCGGGCATGAAGGGTGCCAACCGGACCGGTCGACCGTTCACCGGCGACTACGCCGGCGACCTTCTCTACGCGACCCTCATCTCCCGCGGCTTCGCGCGCGGCCGCTACGCCGCCGACCCGGGCGACGGTTTGTCGCTGGTCGACGCGGCGATCACCAACGCGGTGCGCTGCGTTCCGCCGGAGAACAAGCCGACGCCCGAGGAGGCGCGGACGTGCCGCACCTTCCTGGCGGCGACGATCGAGGGGATGGCGCGCCTCGAGGCGATCGTCGCGCTCGGGCGGATCGCCCACGACAACGTCGTCTCGGCGCTCGGCGGGCGGCGGGCGGCGCTGCCGTTCGGCCACGGCGCGGAGCATCGCGTCGGCCGGCTGGCGCTTTTCGACAGCTATCACTGCAGCCGCTACAACACCAACACGGGCGTCCTGACGGCGGCGATGTTCGAGGCGGTGTTCGACCGCGTCGCCGCCCGGCTCGGCCACGGCTGAGCCGGGCGGGCACAGCGTCGGCGCCGCCGCTCAATCCCAGCCGTAGCGCTGCCAGTTGAGCGAGGTGTTGCTGATGCCGACCGCGGCGTTGAGCGCCGGCTGGATGATGTTCAGGAACTTGCCGAAGTCCGCCATCGGGTGGTTGGCGATGTAGACGATGTCCTTGTCGCGCAGCTCGAAATAGCGGGCGAGGAAGAAGCCCGAGGGCTGCTGCAGGTTGAGCCGGTAGACGACCGGCACCTGGTAGCCCGGCACGATCAGCTTGTTGCCGGGGGCGACCAGCTCGGCGACGGTCGAATCCTCGTAGCGGAACAGAAACACGCCGCCGGCGTCGGCCGACAGGTTGTCGAGGCCGCCGGCGCGAGCGAGCGCCTCGGCGAGCGTCACCGAGCGTGCGTCGAACTTGAAGAGCTCGACCGACTTCACCGCGCCGAACACCGTGAAGGTCTGCGGCGAGTGCGCCACCATCACGTTGTCGTCGGCCTTCAGGTAGACGTTGTTCTCGGGCACCTCGAACAGGTCGTCGAGGAGCGCGCTGCCGGTCTCGTTGCCGCGCTTCAGCAGCACGAGGGTCTCGTAGCTCGGATACTTCGAGCCGCCGGCCTGGGCGACCGCGTCGAGAATGCGAAGGCCATTGGGGGTGATCGCCACCCGTCCCGGCTTCTCGATATCGCCGAGGACGACGGTGCTGTTGGTCAGGTTGCGCGAGACGCTGACCTGCACCTGCGGCTGGATCGCCTTGTCGCCGAGGGCCTCTTCGATCGCGATGCGAACCGTCTCGACGGAGCTGCCGGCGGCGCGGATGCGACCGACATAGGGCACGAAGATGGTGCCCGACTCGTCGACCACCGCCTGGATCTCGGTCGCCTTGTCCTGCTCGCTGGAGAACAGGCCGTTCGAGCCGGCCTCCCAGATCCTCAGCGACAGCGAATCGCCGACGCCGATGCGCTGCATCTTCGAGGCCGAGCCGATCGAGAAGCGCTTGTGCATGTCGTGCGAGCGCAGCTTGCCGACCTTCTCGGCGGTCTGCGGCGTCAGCTCGACCAGGAGGTAGTTGTCCGCCGCCTGCGCCTGCACCTCGGACGTTTCGACGGCCTCTGTCGATGGGCCTCGTCCGGGCAGCGCGGCGCATCCAGACAGGAGCGCGGCCACCACCAACAGGACGATCGTTCGGGAACGAGCCATACCGTCTCGCGAGTCACTTCGGCGAAGGTTGATTACCATCCGCCGCGCCGCTTCGCTATTGCGGAAGCGCCACAGGCGGCGGCGGGCGGGTCGGACACGGGCGTCCGGAGGCGTTTGTACCACACAGGGTAAACAGAACACTGCACGTCGGCGAACTTCGCCGGCGTCAGACGAAATGGTCGCGGATGCCGGCGGCGACGATCGACAAGAGGCCCCAGACGATCAGGCACAATCCGAACATGAAGGCCGTCCAGCGCATCGCCTGCGGGTAGAGCGGATATTCCGGCTGGCGAGGGCTCACGAACACCGAAACGTAGCGCTGCTGCCGGTCGGCGTCCATGCGCGCCGCCTCGAGCGAGCCGAGCGCCGACGTATAGGCCCGCTCGGCGAAGGACTGCTCGATCATCAGTTCCTCGAAGCGCCGCAGCCGCTCGTTCAGGACTGTGGTCACCTGCCCGTCGGACGACGAGCCGACCTTAGCCCGCTCGACCTTCAGTTGTTCCTCGAGGGCGGCGAGTTGGCGCTTCGTTTCCACCACCAGCGGCGATTTGTCGGTCATCGTGGCGAGGAGGGCGCTCAGTTGCGAGCGTTGCGTCGAGATCGCCGACTCGAGACCAGTGATCAAGGTCTGCTGCGCCGTGGCCGAGGCGCCCGGGTTGAGATCGGCCTCGGTGCCGCGGAAGCTCGCGAGCGTCGCCCGCGTCAGCCGCATCCGCTGCTCGGCGCGCGCCACCTCCTCGCGAGACGAGCGCAGCACGTCCTCGCGGGCCCGCCGCGAGATCTCGTTCACGAGGCGCTCGCTCGCCGCGATGACGTTCTCGGCGACGAGTTGAGCATCCTCCGGCCGGAAAGCCCGTACCGTCAGGGTGATGATCCCGCTCGTCGTGTCGTACTCCGGCAGGATCATCATCTTGAGATATTCGACGAAGTCCTCCACCGGCTTCGTCGGGTCGAACCGGTAGTAGAAGTCGGCCTCCGGCCGGTCGTAGATCGCCCTGAGGTCGATCCGGTCGCGCAGGTCGTCGATCAGCTCGCGGGAGTTGATGAAGTCGAGGATGATGTAGGAATCGGCGGATTCCGTCGAGCTCGCGCCGCTGATGCCGGCCACCATGCCGAGCACGTCGACACCGCCGCCGCTGCTGCCGGCGCCACGCACCGCGAACTGGGTCGAGGTCGCGTACTGGTTGGTGGCGAGGAACAGGTAGAACAGCGCCGTCAGCACGGTCGGCACGATCACCAGGACGACGAAGGTCGTGAGCCCGAAGGCGTTGCCGCCGAGCCGGGGGACCGTGACCTCGCCCGGCGCCGCCGCCCCGGCGGTGTCGCCATCGTCGCCACGGCGGGCCGGCGCATCCTCACGGGGTTCCGGCCGCTCCGCCGGGAGATAGGCGTTGCGCTCGGCCCGAAGGTCGATCTCGATCGGCACCACGCGGCCGGATTCGTCGCGCTCACCCTCCCGCAACCGGCGGCCACCGCCGCCACGCCGCGGATTTGGCCGCGCCGACCGACCTTCGCTCATAGGCCTTCTTCTCCATCGCCGCTGTCGGGCAGCGTCGTCGTATCGTCGAGGTCCATTGCCCGACCTTCGTGCTCGTGGAAGGCGTCGATCGCCGCTTCGACGGTGTCGAAGATGCGTAGCCGCCCCTCCTCCACGGTCGCCCCCATCTCATGGCCGTCGAGAAGGCCGCGCTTCTTGTTCGAGATCTGGACGATATCCGCGGTGCGCAGCCGCTCGTGCAGCGCCGCGGTCCAGCGTTCGATGAACGCCTCGTCGCGAACCGTCATGGTGCCGTCGAGGATATAGCATTCGAACTCGACCGCCAGCGCCATCGTCATCGCGAGCTTGCGCTTCAGGTCCTGACTGACCTCGCTCAGCGTCTTGTCGAACTCAGGCCCGATCGCCATCACGTCGCGGATGAAGGCGGCGACGGCGCGGGTATCCTCGCCGTAGAGTCGCGCGATGAACAGGCTGTTCTCGCGCAGGGTCGCTTCTGTCATCAGGTAGCCGGCGAACCGCATCGGCCACGACATCCGGACATTGCGGGCGAGCTTGCCGGAGTTCGGCCGCTCCATGCCGGTCAGCATCCGCACCAGCGCCTCGGCCGCGGCCGGGTCGCTGCAGAGGACGGCGGCGTTGCGGCCGCGCGGCAGGGCACCAACAACGCCGTCGAAGAAAGTGCGGCGACGACCGCGCTCGCGGCCGACGAGGGTGACGTTCTCGAACAGGAAGTTCGGACGTAGCCGACCACTGCCGGCGAGATCGCGCCGTCTCGGCGACGGCGCGAAGTCGATCCCGGCCGGCCGCCCGATGGGGCGATCGACCGTCGGCCGCGCGCTGATCCGCTCAAGTCCGAACACGAGACACTCCCGAGCCGCCGGGCACGGCTGGCCGCGCCGCCCTCATCCGACCAAAATGAGGCGTCGGCGGGGCATCGACGGCCGGACATCGCCCCGCCGTCGCGACGACCATGTGAGAATAGAATGAACGTCTGGTTTCACAACCCGCCACCGCACCCCCGCACGGAGGACCGGACCATGCAGCGACGCATGCGGCCCGGCCGTCCGCGGCGCGTGCTCGTCACCGGCTTCGGGCCGTTTCCCGGCGTGCCGGAAAACCCGAGCGCGGTGATCGCCGCGCGCCTCGCCGAGCGCCGGCCTCCCGGGGTCCGCATCCTCGCGCACGTCCTGCCGACGGCCTGGTCGGTGCTGCCGGTGGTGCCGGGGCTCGCCGCCGGAGCCGAGGTGGTGCTGCATGTCGGCGTCGCCGCGGAGACCGTGCGGCCGCGCCTCGAGGCGGTGGCGTGGAACCGTTGCGCCGCGCTCGCCGACGCGGACGGGCGGCAGCCGGCCGAGGCCCGCCTCGCACCCGCGTCACCCTGCCGCCTGCGGCCGCGGATCGCCGCCGGGACGATCGCCGCGGCCCTGCGGCGGGCCGGCCGACCGGTCGATGTGTCGCACTCGGCAGGCGCCTATCTCTGCAATGCCGTGTTCTTCCGCTCGCTCGCGGCGGCCGGGCGACGAACGCGGCCGCCGGCGGTCGCCTTCCTGCACGTGCCGATGCCAGGGCCGCGGCGCGGCGGCCGCCTCGCCGATCTCCGGGCGCTCGCGGCGGCGGTCGTGGCGGCGCTCGCCGACCCACCGGGGCCGGCGCGACCGAGACGGCGCCGTCAGTCGAAGTCCGGCCCCCGCGCGCGGTAGCGGCCGCTCTCCCGCCAGCGCTCCATCAGCTTGGTGAGCTCCGGATCGCCTCCGTCGGGCAGCACGATGCGGGTCGCCACCAGCAGGTCGCCGCGCCCGCCGCCCTTCACCGGCAGCCCCTTGCCGCGCAGGCGGAAGGTCCGCCCGCCGCTGGTCCCGGCCGGGATCTTGAGTTCGACCGCGCCGTCGAGGGTCGGCACGCGCACCTTGGCGCCGAGCACCGATTCGTCGAGTCCGACCGGCAGGTCCAGGCGCAGGTTGGCGCCGTCGACGGTGAAGCGGCGGTGCGGCGCGAACTCCACGGTGACGATCGCGTCGCCGGGCGGGCCGCCCTCGCGGCCGGGCGCGCCCTGGCCACGCAGGCGGATCCGCTCGCCGGGCTCGACGCCGGCCGGCAGCGCGACGTCGACCGTCCGCCCGGTCGGCAGCCGGACGCGCACCTTGTCGTCGCCGATGACATCCTCGAGCGTCACGGCGGCGGTCACGGCGATGTCGTCGCCGCGCTCGGGCGGCCGAGCGCGGCCGCGGCCGCCGCGGCCACGACGGGCGCCGAGAATCTCGCTCAACACCTCGTCGAGATCCGGCCCGCCGGCGCCGCTGCGAAACCCGCCGGTGTCGCCGCCGAAGCCCTCGAAGCCGCCGAAGCCGCCGCCCGGACCTCCGCCGAAGCCGTAGGCGCGCTGCTTACCCTCGGCGTCGATCTCGCCGCGGTCGAACTGGCCTCGCTTCTCGGCGTCGCCCAGGATCTCGTAGGCGGTGCTCGCCTCGGCGAACCGCTCCTTGGCCTTCGGGTCGTCTGCGTTGCGGTCGGGATGGTAGCGTTTGGCGAGCTTGCGGTAGGCGGCCTTGATCTCGGCCTCCGTCGCCTCGCGTGGCACCCCGAGCACGGTATATGGATCGGCCATCGTCTATCCCCACGCGGCCGAGCCGTGGCCGCGATTTCTCGCGCGAGCATATGGGATAATGGACGGCGTTTGCGAAGAGGGGAATCAGCTCGTCGCCGCATCCATCGGCGCGAGGCCTTCGACGGTCCACGGACCATCGGCGTTGCGGCAGGCGATGCCGGTCACGGCGCGCACGCCGTCGACCTGATTGACGACCGTGGAGAAGGAGCGGCACTCGCTGCCGCCGGGGCCGACCACGCGGGCGAAGCGGGTGATCCGCCCCTCGCTGCCCGAGGCCGGATTGGCCCAGGTCACGTCGTCCACCGAACGGCGCTCGTCGGCTCGGTGTAGCGCGCTACCGATGGCGACGAGATCCTCGTCGGTGAGGCCGGAGGCGACGGCGAACTGCGGCGTCCGCTCCGTCGCGCCGGTCACCGCCACCGGTTCGTCGCCGAACGGCAGCGTCAGGCCCGAGCAGCCGCCGACCTGCACCGCGACGAGAAGCGCCAGAAGCGCACCGTGCGGATAGCGGGTTCGACGGGGAGCGCTATAAGTCATAGGAACGGCCATCGCCACCAGGCTGGACGGAACATGATCCCGAACTCCGAAGCTCCCATCGATTCCTTAACGAATGATGATTTCACCCTGTCGGAGGAGCCCTTCCGACTGTTCGCGGCGTGGCTCGCCGACGCCGGCCGCAGCGAGCCGAACGATCCGAACGCGATGGCGCTCGCGACCGTCGATCCGGACGGCCTGCCCGACGTGCGGATGGTGCTGCTGAAGGGCGTCGACGACGGCGGCTTCGTCTTCTACACGAACCTCGAGAGCGCCAAGGGCCGCGAGCTGGCGGCGACCCCGAAGGCGGCGCTCTGCTTCCACTGGAAGAGCCTCCGCCGGCAGGTGCGGGTGCGCGGCCCGGTGGTCCGCGTCGACGAGGCGGCGGCCGACGCCTATTTCGAAAGCCGGCCGCGTGGCAGCCGCATCGGCGCCTGGGCCTCACGGCAGTCACGGCCGCTCGAGGGGCGCTTCGCGCTCGAGGCCGAGGTCGCCCGCTACACGGCGAAGTTCGGCCTCGGCGGGATCCCGCGCCCGCCGCACTGGTCCGGCTTCCGGATCGAGCCGACGCAGATCGAATTCTGGCACGACCGGCCGTTCCGCCTGCACGATCGGGTGGTGTTCACCCGGCCGGCGCCCGGCGTGGCCTGGCAGACGGCGCGGCTGTTTCCCTGACCGGGCGACGACGTGCCGCTACAGCCAGCGCTTCCAGCGGAACAGGCCGTAGCTGAGCGCCGCCGATCCCACCATCAGCCCGAGCGAGACGAAGTAGCCGTACTTCCAGTCGAGCTCGGGCATGTGCTGGAAGTTCATGCCGTAGATCGAGGCGATCAGCGTCGGCGGCATGAACACGACGGCGAGCACCGAGAAGATCTTGACGATGGCGCTCTGGTCGAGGTTGACGAGGCCGAGCACCGCGTCGAGCAGGAAGTTGATCTTGGCGTCGAGCGAGGTGGTGTGGTCGTTGAGCGACTTCACGTCGCGCGACATCGACAGGACCGCCTCGCGGTCGGCTGTCGTGAAGCCGATCACGTCCATGTGCAAGCCGAGGAAGTGGAGGAGCCGCGCCTGGGTGGTGAGGCTCTCCTGGGCCCGGTTGGTCAGCATGCCCTGGCGGCCGATCGAGCGGATCACCTCGTGGAAGTCCGGCGCGCCGCGGCGGTCGGTGACGCCGGCGCCGAACACCGAGCGCGACAGCGCGTCCATGTCGGCGGCGATCTTCTCGAGGATGTCGGCGGTGCGGTCGACCACCGCCTCGAACAGCATCAGGAAGGCCTCGCGGCCGTCCACGACGTGGCACCCGGCGCGCTGCATGCGCCCGGCCGTCTGCGGAAACGAGCGCGGCTCGTCGTAGCGCACCGTGACGAGCTTGTTGCGGGCGAGAATGAAGGTGACCGGCGTCGTGCCGGGGCGGCCCTCCTGGATGCCGCAGAGCAGCGTCGCGGTCATGTAGAGGGCGCCGTTCTCGACATAGAGGCGGCTCGAAGTCTCGATCTCGAGCATCTCCTCGCGCGTCGGGACGGCGATGCCGACCAGCGCCTCGGTGCGCGCGTCCTCCTCGCCAGTGGGCTCGAGGAGGTCGATCCAGACGGCCGCCAGGGGAATGGGCCCGCAGCCCGGCTCGGCGACGTGCCGCTCGAGCCGGCCGTCGTTGGGTGTGAAGTACGTGATCATCCAGCCTCGCCCTCATCGGCCCCGCCCGGCCGGCGTGCCCGAGTGAACGGGCGGCACCGCGCCGGGTCAAGCGCGCGGGCGGACAGAAAGCGCACCAACCCTTTCGCAAAGATGACAGGGCCGCGGCGTGGCCGTCAGCTGTCGTCCGCGTCGTGGTCGGGACGGCGCTGCGCCACCGGCTTCGCCGGCGGCCGGCACACCGTCGCGGCGCTCACGGCCTGAATGCCGACCGGCTTGTAGTGGGCGGTCAGGTTCGGCCGTTGCGCCGCCGGCGGCGGCTGGCTCGGGCGAGCCTCGCGCGGTCGCTTCTGCTCTTCGTGTCGCATCGTCTTGACTCTTCTGGTTCCTGTCTTGGCCGGTCCACCGGCGCCGAACGCGCCGATTCCCCGGGTCGTGACCTCACTTCTATCGAGATAGGGCATCGAATGCGGCAAGACCTTGTTGAATCTCAAAGGCATTCCCGATGAGCCATCACACATTCTTACCGATTGAAATCTGGTAAACGGGCGATTAATCGCCCGTTCGCACCGCAGCAATTCTTGTTGCGATGCAATCGCAGGCGACGATCAGCGGGCCAGTCGCAGGCGGCCGGAGAGGCCCGCCTCGCCGTCCCAGGCGACGGCGCCGCGCGTGGCGAGGTCCTCGACGTGCGCGAGCACCGAGAGCGCGGCCGCCCCCCGCAGCGCCGGATCGAGGCCGCGATAGACGTTGCCGACGATTTCCGCGATCGTGCCGTCTCCGGCCGCCAGCCGATCGAGCACCGCTCGCTCGCGCCCGCGGCGATGGCCGGCGAGCGCCGCGACATAGTCGCGCGCCTTCTCGATCGGCCCGCCGTGGCCCGGCAGGTATCGGTCCTCGGGCCGCGCCGCGACGACCGCGAGCGAGGCCATGTAGTCGGCCATCGACCCGTCGGGCGGCGCGACGATCGAGGTCGACCAGCCCATCACGTGATCGCCGGAGAACAGCAGCGGCTCTTCGGCGAGGGCGAAGGCGAGATGGTTGGCGGCATGCCCCGGCGTCGCGAGCGCGGTCAGCGTCCAGCCGTCGCCGGCGACCGCCTCGCCGTCGGCGAGCACCCGGTCGGGGACGAAGTCGAGGTCGCCGGAGGCGTCGAGCCGCGCGTCCTCGCCCGGCCGCGGCGGGCGCGAGGGGCGGTGCGGGCCGGCGCCGAGCACGGCGGCGCCGGTGACCGCCTTCAGGGCGGCAGCGCCGGGCGAATGGTCGCGGTGGGTGTGGGTGACGAGGATGTGCGTCACCTCCTCGCCGCCGATTGCCGCGCGCAGCGCCGTGAGATGCGCGGCATCGACGGGCCCCGGGTCGATGACGGCGATACGGCCGTGGCCGACGAGGTAGGTGTTGGTGCCGTGGAAGGTGAAGGGGCTCGGATTGCGCACCGTGAGGCGCCGCACGAGGCCGCCGACCGGCACCGCCTCGCCGTGGCGCGGATCGAAGGCGAGATCGTGCACGAGGGGCGGCGCGCGGTCGGTCATGGGGGCGAAGATCTCCGGATTTCGGGCCGGCGCCGACAAAGCGCGGACCGGCCTTGCGGGCGGCCGGTCGCGTAGCTATAAGACCGCGGCACGTCGGAGTGTAGCGCAGCCTGGTAGCGCACCTCGTTCGGGACGAGGGGGTCGCAGGTTCAAATCCTGCCACTCCGACCATTCCACCTCGGTGGACGCCTGGGGCTTTCCCGCCGCCCCGCCCTCGCCTCTTCCATCCCCGCGAGCACCGGCTTCTCCAGCCGCTGTGGGCATGTGCGCCGACCGCGCGGCCAGCGGGCGGCCCCCTCCGACTCCCAGTCTCCGCGCGCTCGATTCGCGGCCCGCGAATCGAGCGCGCGACGAATTATGCCAGCCAGGGCTCCGCCCGCTGCCGCCGGCTCAGGCGGCGGCCGCGACGCAAAGGCGGGCGCCGCCCAGCCGCTTCGCCTCGTAGAGGGCGCGGTCGGCGGCGACGATCAGGCTCTCGATCGAGTGGACGCTGCCCTCGGAGGCGGCGACGCCGGCCGAGACGGTGCAGGCGGTCCGGCAGCCCTCGACGGTGGCGGCGAGGTCGGTGAAGCGCGCCATCACCCGGGCGGCGAGCACGCAGGCGTCGCCCTCGCCGGCACCGGGCAGGATCGCTGCGAACTCCTCGCCGCCGATCCGTCCGACGGCGTCGCCGCGGCGCAGCGAGGTCTCCGCCGCGACGGCGAAGGCGCGGATGACCGCGTCGCCCACCGGATGGCCGAAGGTGTCGTTGATCGCCTTGAAGCGGTCGAGGTCGAAGACGATCACCGCCGTCGGGCGCCGCTCGCGGGCCGCCTCGTCGAGGGCGGAGGCGCCGCGCTCGAACATCGCCCGGCGATTCGAGAGCCCCGTCAGCGGATCGGTGAGGGCGGCCGAGCGCAGCTGCGCCTCGACCCGGCTCTTGGTGAGGGCGACGATGAGGAACGCCGCCATTTGCGCGAAGACGATCGCCTCGAGCGCCACCGGCCCGAACCACGGGCGCTCGAAGGGCGCCGCCGGCTGGGCCATGTCTGCGATGGCGATCGGAACGCGCGCGAGGACCGCGACCGCGTGCAAGCCGAGCACCGCCACCATCGCGAATCGCCCCGCGAGCCGGTCGTGCCCCGCGCTCCGGTCGCGCGCGGCGAACTCCCACGCCGCCATCAGGCAGTAGACGGCGATGATCACAGAGCCGACGATGACGCGGTATTCGAAGGTCGCGTAGAAGCCCGGCATTCGGCAGGCGATGAGCCAGAGGGCCGGGCCGACGAGCGGCACCCAGGCGCGTGGCGACCGCCCGTTGAAGACGCGCGCCGCGCTCCAGATGATCCCGAAGCTCGAGACGATCATCCCGGTCGCGAGGTCGATGGACAAGATGTCCGGCCAAGTGCCGCGCCCGACCAGCAACAGGCTGCCGACCCCGGAGATCGCGTAGCCGGCGCCGGCCCAAAGCAGCGTGCGGTCGGACGGATTCTGAAACCAGCTCCACAGCAGCATCGCGGACGCGGTGAAGGTGGTGACCACGACGATCAGGAACAGGGTCGGCGGATCGGCCGGCATGAGGCACCGAAATGCGTGTTGATCGGCCGCACGTCCGCCGGTCGCCGCCCCCCCCGCAGCCGACGTCGCCCGCGCGGGCGCGTCGCGACCCGGCTGCCGCTTCGATCATGGGCGGACCGACGGGCCGGACCGGCCATCGCCTGGACGCCACCCACCGCCCTAACGGCCGGCAACGTGTCGCGAGGCACCCTTTTACTGAGGTTCCAGGCAAAGGTCACGCGAGGCCGCGAGGCCGTCTCGGCCGGTCCGGCGCGGCGGCCGTCCGGCGGCGTCTACGGCGCCTCCACCCACACCTGCTCGACATGGTCGTGCGGGTGAATGCAGACGAGCTCGAGCCGGCCCGAGCCGACGGCGAGGAACCCGTGCGGCACGCGCGCCGGGGCGACCACGATATCGCCCGGCCGGGCGCGGAGCCGTTCGTCGCCGACGGTGAACTCGGCCTCGCCCGCCCGCACGATCCAGGTCTCCGGATAGGGATGGAGGTGCAGGCCGACGCGCTCGCCGGGCGCGTAGTCGATCAGGAAGAACGACACCGGCGTGCCGTGGTCACGACCTTCGAAGCGCACGGTGCGGCTCTCGCCCGGCAGCGGCGCGCGGCGGCGGATCACCTTGACCATCGTCGACCTCCGAAGCTGCGCGGCGGCGATCGCCGGCTGCTACTATCTTCACGTCGAGATAACTCCTCGAAATTTATCTTATCGTCAAGATATTTCTGCACTGCGCCCCGATATCCGCTACAGGAGGGGAGAGGGTCGACGAGCGAGGTGGCGATGAACGGCACGGCGATGAGCGAGGCGGCGGCGGACCATGTCGACCGGCTGCGGGCGCAGTGGGCGCGCGAACTCCCCGACCTCGACACGACGCCGATGGCGATCCTCGGCCGGGTCTGGCGCCTGTCGAACCTCGTGCGGCCGAGCATCGAGGCGACCTTCGCCGGCTTCGGCCTCGACCGCGGCGAGTTCGACGTGATCAGCACCCTGCGCCGCGCCGGCCCGCCCTACCGGCTGACGCCGACGGCGCTCTACACCACGCTGATGATCTCCTCCGGCGGGCTGACCCACCGCCTCGACCGGTTGGAGAAGGCCGGGCTCGTGGCCCGCGAGCCGGCGCCGCACGACGGCCGGAGCCTGCTCGTCGTCCTCACCGAGGAAGGCCGCGCCCGCGCCGAGGCGGCCTTCCGAACCGACATGGCGAGCGAGGCCCGCTTCCTCGACGCGCTCGACCCGGCCGAGCGCGACGCGCTCGCCGGCCTGCTGCGCAAGCTCGTGGCGGCGGTGGTGTAGGGGGCCGCGATCATTGGCAGTGGGGGGCGGTGAGCCAAGCGCCCGGTAAGGCTTTGATCTGGCGTTGAGAACGGCGCGGGGTGGGTGGGGGTGCCTTTGGCAGTGACCCGATCACCAGCGCTCAAAATCGACGCGATCTGTGGCAGTGGTGCGCGACGATGATCGTCGGATGATCGGGCTCCGCGCAGCCGGTGGCCGCGCGGCCGGAATGCGCCGGCGCCGCGACGCCCTTCAATCGAGCGGAGTGACGTCCGAGTAGCGGATCAGGAAGGCCGGTTCCTCGATCGAGCCGCTCTGCGTCAGGCTCATTTCCTTGATGCAGTCCGCCTTCGCCTTGAAGAAGCGGCCCGAGAAGCGGACCTTCTGCCCGACGGAGAGCGTCGAGGCGACCGCAAAGACATCCGACGACGGATCGATGAGCGTATTCGATCCGGCATCGGAAAAGGCGTTGTTGTAGGTGCGGACGGAAATGTCCGGGCCGATGTTGATGTAGAGGATGCCCCAGCCGTCACCATTCGAGCTGAGCGTGTCGACCTCGCCGATCCAGTCCTTCGCGGCGAGCTTCGGCACCGCGGCGCAGATCGCCTTTGCGCGGGCTGCGCGAACGCCGCCCTTCGCCATGTCGTTCGGGGCCTCGTCGAAAGCCGATCGGGCCTTCTCGGCGGCTGCGATGACCGCCGCCTGCGGGGCAGGCACGTCGGCGGCCGCCGCGGCGACGGCCGTAATGAGCAACGCGGCCGAGCCGAGCGAGAGCGCGCGCATCGTCATCCCCCGTTGCCGTGCAAATGGACGTGAACGACGACGCTCGCGCGAGAAATCCGTGCGTGCCGGAGGTCGACGACGGGCAGCGCCCGCCCATCCGGCCGCTCGCGCGGCAGTGCCGCATCAAGGATATCCCGCAGCCGCCGCGATTTAGCGACGTCCCCACCACTCTCGTCAGCCGGCATTCAACCCCCCAACCCAGACAAGCCGTGTCAGCCCGCAACGAGCTTCAATAATGGGCGCGCACGGGCAGCGTCTATCGGCGGACGGCCGGCCGCCTGATCTTCTAGATACATCTCATAGATCGCGGTGACGACCTGAGCCTTCTTGGATGCTGACATGCGCAAGCGATGGTCGTCAATCCAACCCTCGACGATGGCAATAGCGGCGGTCAGCGCCTGCTCATCGAGAGGCGCCCGGTCCGGACTGGCGGCGCGTTGCGGCTCCCCCTCTCCATAGAGCAGCCACCGGCTATCGACGCCGGTCGCCTTGGCGATCGCGGCGAGCGCAGAGGCCTTCGGCTCGTTGTCGCCGCTGAGGTAGTTCTCCAGCGTGCGGCGGGGAATTCCCGCCGTTCTTGCCAAGGACGCTCCACTTCCTGCTATCTCCGCGCACTGGCGGATGCGAGCGGTCAGCGCCGCCTTGTAGGCGCGCTCCGTTTCGGAGTTCACGGCAAAAACTCCGAAAAACGGGCTTCCGGCGTCCAGACGGCTTCGGTGTTCGAAATCATGTCGCGCCGTCAATGGCATAGCTGAAAAGGCGTATTTCAACGCCAAGCGGGCATGTCCGAAATAGCCAAAAAGGGGTTGATGCATACCCGAAACTGGCCATACTACCTCGCAACCGACGTGATTTGCCCCGCAAGAACCCGGTCGGGCAGGACCGGGTGCAACGAGGACGAGAATGCGCAAACGGCCCGCCGCCGACTGGCACCCCGAAGATATCAAGGCCGCGGTGCGCAAGAGCGATTTCGGCAGCCTCGCAGCGCTCGCCCGCGCGTCCGGGCTCGCTCCGTCCGTCTGCCATCACGCGCTGCGCGCACCGCGCTACGGCGGCGAGTTGGCCATCGCTCGGGCGCTCGGACTGGAGCCCTGGGAGATCTGGCCGACCCGCTACCGCGCGGACGGCGAGCCCAAGTACCGACCCCGCCGCGAGTGGAAATCTAACGACGCCGAAGGGCCGGCGCATCGTCAAAATCTCGAGGCCGCGTGATGGGCCGGCGGGTGAAGACGCGCACCCCGGCTGACAGTGGCGGCCTGTCCGCTCTGGTCGCCCTGGTGCTCATGGGCGCGATCGCAGCGGCAGCCCTGGCCGGCGGCGTCGCCGAGATCGTCGCCGATGCCGCGACCGGCTGGGCGGGCGAGCACCGATGATCCCCGCCGGCGTCACCCACGATCCGGTCTCGGCGGTCATCATCCGTGACGGTCGCGCCGTCCGCCTACGGCCGACCTGCAACATGGTGATGGCCGACCTTCTCGCCGCCGGCGGCGAGGCCGCGGTCGACGATCTCGGGCGGCTGCGCAAGCTGGATCAGCGGTACACGGCGCGGCGGGCGCGCGAGGAGCTGCGCGTCGCGAACCCGGCGCTCCGCCGCCTCTCGATCAAGGCGTCGATCACGCCGCTCGGGATGGTGCGCCTCGTCGAAATCCGCGCGAGGCGGCCATGACCCGGCGGTCCCGCACCGTGTTCGATCCGGCTCAGCGCAGCTTCTTCGATCCGCCGCGCGTGCCGCTCGCCGGTTTCGGCCTCGCCGTCCGCGAGACCCTGACCGACGTCCTCGCCTCGGCGAAGGAGCGGCTCGGCCTCGACCGGCACGACGTGGCGGCGGCGATCTCGCGCCTCGATCCCGAGCGCGAGGTTTCGAAGCACATGCTCGACCGCTTCTGCGCACCGTCCGCGGCCGAGTGGCGGCTACCGGCCGAGCTGGTGCCGGCCCTGTTCCACGTCACGGAGGATCCGCGCCTCGTGATGCTGATCGCGGAGGGCTGCGAGCACAAGGCGGTGCCGTCGGAGGCGGCGGCGCTCGGCGAATTGATGGTGCTCGAAATCCAGGAGCGGCGCCTGCGCGAGCGAAAGAAGGCGCTGGCGCGCGGTCTCAGCCGGGAGGCGGTCGACTGGGCCGCGCGGGAAGCAGCGCGGAGGGCCGCGCGGTGAGCGACGGGGCCGAGATCTGGCGGACGGCCCGAGAATGGGCGGCCGAGACCCTGCCGGGCCTGCCCTCGACGGAGCGCGCAATTCAGATCCGAGCCCGGCGCGAGGCCTGGCCGTCTCGGGAGAGGCAAGGGCGGGGCGGCGGCCGGGAGTACCCCCTGTCAGCGCTCCCGGTCGCCGCGCGCAAGGCGTTCGATGTCCGGTCGCGGCGGCAACTGGCCGCGGGCGCGCTCGTCGAGAGGGCAGAGGCCGACCGGCGACAGATCGCAACCGCGGCGGCGACGGCTCTGACAGGCCGGCAGCGGGGCGCGATGGAGGCACGGGCGGCGATCCTTATCGAGGTCGAGCGGCGTGTCGCCGTCGACGGGATGACCGTGACGGCATCGGTGCGATCGCTCGCCGCCGACAGCGTCGCGGGTCAGCTACCGGCCGACCTCGCGGCAGCCGCGGTACGGGCGAACGACCGATCGGACGGATCGGGCGTGCTTTCCGAGCGGTCGCTCTACCGTTGGCGATCGGCGAAGGGCGACGGCGGCGTGACGGCGCTCGCGCCGCAACCGACGCGCACGGCCGAGGCGCCGGCGCCGTGGCTCCGGGACTTCCTTCGCTTCTACGCGACGCCGCAGAAGCGGACCGTGGCGCACGCCCTCGACATGTGGCGGCGCTCGGCGCCGGCGGCGGACCTGCCGACCTATCGGCAGGTGCAGATCGCGCTCGGCAAGCTCGGCGCCGTCGACCGGGCGCGCGGCCGGCTCGGGCCGCAGGCGCTGAAGTCGTTGCAGGCGTACAAGTCGCGCGACACGTCCGACCTCCTGCCGACCTCGGTCTACGTCGCCGACGGCAAGACCTTCGACGGCGAGGTGGCGCACCCGATCCACGGCCAGCCCTTCCGGCCGGAAATCACCACCATCATCGACGCGCACACCCGGCGCATCGTCGGCTGGTCGGCGGCGCTCGACGAGAGCGCCTCGGCGGTGACCGACGCGCTGCGCGCCGCCTGCTGCGCGGCCGGCATCCCGGCGCTCTTCTATACCGACCGCGGCTCGGGCTACCGCAACGCCGCGATGGACGCGCCGCTGACCGGCCTCCTCGGCCGGCTCGACATCACGCCGATGCGGGCGCTGCCCTACAACAGCCAGGCGAAGGGCCTCGTGGAGCGCGTCAACCAGATGTGGTCGACCCTCGCCCGCGAGGTGCCGACTTACATCTCGCGCGACATGGACCGCGAGGCGAAGACGGCCGTCCACAAGCGCACGCGGCGCGACCTGGCGCTCGTCGGCGCGTCGGCCCTGCTGCCGGCGTGGGCGGACTTCCTGGCGGCGGCCGAGGACGCCATCGCCCGCTACAACGAGCGGCCGCACACCGGGCTGCCGCGCATCCGCGACCCCGAGACGGGCAAGCCTCGCCACGCGAGCCCCGACGAGATGTGGGCCGCCGCCCGCTCGGCCGGCTTCGAGCCGCTGACGGTGTCGGCTGAGGAGGCCGACGACCTGTTCCGACCCTGGGAGGTGCGCAAGGCGCGGCGCTGCATCGTCGAGTGGCTCGGCAACGAGTATTTCGCGGTCGAGCTGGAGCCCTTCCACGGGCGCGAGGTGATCGTCGGCTACGACCTCAAGGACGCCGGCCGCGTCTGGGTCCGCGAGATCGACCTCGTCGACGGCGAGCGCCAGCCCGGCCGGCTGATCGCGGTCGCCGCGTGGGGCGGGCACCGGACCCGCTATGTGCCCGTCTCCGCCGAACAGGCGGCGATGGAGCGGCGCAACCGCGGCCGGCTCAAACGCCTCGAAAAGAAGCTCGACGTCGTGCGGCAGGAGTTGCGGCCCGCCGCGCTCATCGACGGTCGGACGAGCCCGCCGGTCGCCCCGATCGTCGCGACCGAGCGGCCGGCGCCGGCTCCTGCCTCGCGCCCGGCCGCGATCCGGCCCGACGGTCGCCCTCGCTTCGACGACGACGTCTCGTGGGCGCGCTGGATCATCGACCATCCCGACGCCGCCACGGCGAGCGACCGCGCGCTCGCGGCGGAGATCGCCACGCAACCGACCATGCAACGCCTTCTCGCGATCGAGGGGGTGGACGTCACCGCGCTGCGGGCGATCGCCCGGAACGCCGCCTGAGTGCCTAGACAAGGGGGATCGCCTTGAAGATCGGATTTGCGGAAACCGCCAACGTCGCCCGCTTTCACGCCGCGCTCGGCTCGCTGGAGCGGCGAGGCGCGGCCGAGGCCTGCCTGATGGTGGTCGACGGCCGCCCCGGCCTCGGCAAGACGACGACGCTGCAGCGTTGGGCGGTCGAGAACGAGGTCGTCTATCTCCGCGCCAAGAAGGAATGGACCCCCGGCTGGTTCCTCAACGATCTGCTCGACGAGTTCCGGATCACGCCGCAGCACTCCTATCAGCGGCGTTTCGCGCAGGCCATGGAGGCGATGCTGTCGCGCCAGTCGGCGATGGCGCGCGCCAAGAAGACGTTCGCCGTCGTCATCGACGAGGCCGACCACATCAGCCGCAACTCGCGGATCATGGAGAGCATCCGCGACTTCTCGGACCTCGGAGACGTGGTCTTCATCCTCGTGGGGATGGGACGCATCCGCGAGAACTTGGTGCTGCTGCCGCAGGTCGCCTCCCGGGTCGCGCAGTACGTCCGGTTCGAGCCGGCGACGGCCGCCGACGTGCGCGCGCTCGCCGACACGCTGTGCGAGGTGCCGGTCGCCGACTGCCTCGCCGACTTCGTCTGCCGCGTCACGGACGGCTTCAACCGCGAGATCGTCGAGGCGCTGGCGACGATCGAGCGATGGGGGAAGCGCAACGCCGGCGGCGAGTTGGTGACGCTGGCGGCGATGGCCGGCGTGGCGATCGTCAACGACCGCCGCACCGGGCAGCCGATCATCGTCCCGGAGGGCATCTGACATGGCCGGCACGGCGACATGGCAGATTGCGGTGCTCGGAGCGATCGGCCGGGGCGTGCTGACGGCGGACGCGATCGCCGCACACCTGCCGATGGACCGCCACAGTGTCATCGTAGCAGTCGCCCGCCTCGTCTCGCGTCGCTTCATCGACCGCCACGAGGACGGCACTTTCCAACTGACCGAGGAGGGACGCGCGTTCCTCTCCAGAGGCGAGGCGATGCGCTCGGGACCGCGCGGCCCTCATACCGGGCCGCGGCCGCCGCCGTCGTCGAGTTTCCGGCAGCGCGCATGGTCGGCCATGCGGCTCCGCCGTCGCTTCGGCCTCGCCGATATCATCACCCTCGCGGCGCGTGACGGCGACAGTGACCCCGACAGCAACCTCCGCCGCTGGCTCGGCGCGCTCGAACGGGCCGGGTATGTCGCGACGCTGTCGACGCGCGCCGGCGCGCACGGGCGGTTCAGCCGCGGGACCAAGGTATTTCGCCTCCTGCGCGACACCGGCCCACTCGCTCCGGCGATCCGCCAGGGCGGGGCGATTTACGACCACAATCTCCGAGAGGTGGTGCCGTGCCGCCCCGCCCGGTGAACGACTATCCGCAGCTCGACGAGCGGGCGCGCGCGCTGCTCGCCGATGCGGTCGCCCGTGAGGGCTCGATCACGGCCACCGCGCGACGGCTCGGCTACGCCCGCTCCTCCGTGAGCCTCGCGCTCGCCGGCCGCTACACGGCCGACGTCGGCAAGCTGCGCGCCCGCATCCTGGAGACGTTCGCGGACCTCGTCGCGTGTCCGCACCTCGGTCGCGACATCCCGCCCGCCGACTGCCTGACCCATCGCACGCGGCCGATGCCGACGGCGAGCCGGGACGCGCTCAAGCACTGGCAGGCGTGCCGCCAGTGCCCGAACAACACCAATCGAGAGGACGGCCGATGATCGCGATCGGCACGCTCGGCGACCTCGAGACGTTTTTGCGCGCCTGCTCGCAACTTCTGCAGCAGCACCGCGGCGCGTCGCTGACGATCGCAGCCGAGGACGTGGAGATCCTCGCGATCGGCATGCGGGCGGCGCACCGCTGCGTGACGCTCGAGATGGTCGCCCGTCGTCGCCGGGCCTCGCCGGACCGCGCGGGAGACCAACTGTTCGATTTCGCACGGACGGGCGGGCCGCCGTCGGCGCGCACCGCGGCACCGCGCGCCGATCTCGGCGCGAACGTCGTCGCCTTCCCGCGGCGTCCGGCCTTCGACGACGGCGGAGATACGGCTTGAGCCCGTCCGCCGCCCAACGCCCCGGCTCGCCGGTGACGCCTGTCCCCAACGAGGAGACCGAACATGGCTAAGGCCAGAACCAAGACGCGCGGCGCGAACCTGCCCGTGCCGCAGACGAAGGAAGAGGCGGCGGGCGCCGTCGCCCGCATCGGCGAGATCAACCGCGAGCTCGCCCGGCGAGAGGCCGACCTCGGCGATGCGCTCGCCCGGATCAAGGCCGAGGTCGAGGCGCTGGCCGAGCCGCTGCGCGAGGAGCTCGCCGCCAAGACCGAAGGGCTTCGGATCTGGAGCGAGGCGAACCGCGCCGCCCTGACCGCCGGTGGCAAGGTGAAGTCGGCCGACCTCGGCACCGGCGTGGTCGGCTGGCGTCTGCGCAACCCGCGCGTCTCGATGCCGAAGGACGTCGCGAGCCTGATCGAGCGCTTGAAGGGCCTCGGGCTGCAGCGCTTCGTGCGCACCAAGGAGGAGCCCAACAAGGAGGCGATGCTCGCCGAGGCGGCGGTCGCGCGCGGCGTGCCGGGAATCAAGATCGGCAGCGAAGGCGAGGACTTCTACGTCGAGCCGTTCGCCGCCGAGCTGGCGGAGGCCGGACGCTAGATGCGCCCGGTGGCCGCCCTGGTGCTCGATCTCGACGTGGCGCTCCGCCTCGTCGAGCAGGCGACGGCGCCGCTGGCGCGCGCCGGCGCCGGTCGGCTGCGGGTGCGCGTGCTCCATCTCGCCGCGCAGCTGCGCGCCGCCGCCGGCCGGCTCGCCATCGCCGAGGCGGCGGCCGGCCTCGACGGCTCGCGCGAAGGCGCGCGGACCGCGCTCGTCATGGTGATCGAGACCGCCCGGCGCACCGGCGCGCTCGATTGGAACGAGATCACGGCGATCTGCAACGACGTGGCCGAGCGCGTGCCGCGCCCCGCAGGCGACGCGCAAGCACGCCTCGCGCTCATCGAGGGGGAACGGCGGTGATCGACGCGGCGATCGAAAGCGCCATCCGGTCGCTCGTCGCGACGCGGCACAGCGACAAGGACATCGTCGCGACGCTCGGCCCGGAGGCGACGCCGGGAGCGATCACGCTCGTACGGATGCAGATGCGGCGGGAGGGCGCGCCCGGCGACCGGATCGGCATCTGCCGCTGGTGTGGCGCCAACCGGCCGGGCGGATTCGAGCGCATGGGCACGAAGCCGTGGCCGGAGATGTCGCTCTGCGGCGACTGCGCGGAGAACGCGTCGTGAGTACCGACCTCGCCATCGCCGATCTCGACCGCGAGGAGCTCCTCGCGCTGGTCGAGGCCGTCCACATCCGTGCCCTGATCCGGCCCCGTGATCTCTGGTTCGTGCGCAGCCGGCGGCTGCACCAGAAGGCCGATGCGGCCTTCGAGCGATATCGGCAGGCGGCGACTGAGGCGAGCGCAGCCTTCGAGCAGAAGCTCGGCGCCAAGTCACCCCTGCGGCGGAACGAGGCCGAGCGCGCGCATCTCCAAGCGGAGCAGCGCCGAGAGAGGGCTTGGCATTCCTACGAAGCCTTCTCCAAGGCGGCCGCCGATGCCTGGGCGCGTGGGGAGGTGGCATCGTGACCGCCACACCCCGCCAGATCGCCGCGATCCACGCGATCGCCAAGCGCGCCGGCCTCGACGAGGAGGCGCGGCGGGCGATCATCGAGCGAGAGACCGGCAAGCGCTCGTCTCGCACTCTCAGCGAGGCCGAGGCCGGCCGGGTGATCGAGGCGCTTCGGCCGCTCGCCGGCGGACGTTCGGCGGCTGCCACCGCCTCCGGCCGGTATGCCGCGATCCTGCGGGCGCTCTGGCTGTCGGCCTGGAACCTCGGCGTCGCGCGGAGCGCAGACGACCGGGCGCTGATCGCGTTCGTGCAGCGTCAGACCGGCGTGACGCACACCCGGTTTCTGACGGGCGAGGACGGCGCGCTGGCGAACCGGGCGATCGAAGGCCTCAAGGGCTGGATGGCGCGGGACGCCGGCGTCCGCTGGCCGGCGCGCGATGCCGGACCGACCGCCGGCCGGGTCGCCGTGATCGAGGCGCAGTGGCGGCGGCTCGCGGCCCTCGGCGCGATCCGCGTCCTCGATCGCGACCGGCCGGAGGACGATCTCGGCCCCTACGTCTGCAAGGTCGCCGGACGGCCGCCGCGCTTCGAAGGGCAGCCCCTCGACCATTGGCACGCCTTCCCGGCGCGGGAACTCGACCAGACGATCCGGGCACTCGGCCGAAAGCTGCGCGGCGCGCTCGCCCGCCAACGGGAGACTGCACGATGAAGAAGCTCGTCGTCACCGACCTCGCGGTGCTTCGCTATCTGGCCGGCGCACGCGTCCACGACCTCTCCGCATGGCGAGCGCGCGGCGTGGACGTCGAGGCGGTGCGCGAGGTGATCGCCGCGGCGGCCGAGCGTGGCGCCGCGGCGGGAGCCTCGGCCGTGCGCGTCGACGGCGTGCGCCTGGTTCTCCGTGCCGGCATCGAGACGACCGCGGTCGTGACGGCGCTTCGCCACCATCCGACGCGGCGCACTCTCGTTGCCGGACGGCGCGAGCCTGCGGCCGATCGGGAGGTCGACGGATGACGCGGTCATTTCGGGCGCCGCGGCGCATCGGTCCGTTGTTGTCGAAGCCGGAGCGCGCGCCTTGACGACGAAGGACAACCAGGCGCGCTATAGCGGCGACATGGGCGACGTCGCGGCAATCTGCGGCCGGGACGTCGCGGACGCACTGGCGGCGACGCTGCCGGGCCTCAATCTCTGGGTCCCGAGCCGTTGGTCTGAGGGGCACCTCGTCGCGCAGCTCGACCGGCCGATCGCCGATCGTCTCATCGCGGCGATGGGCGGCCAGCACATCTACGTGTCGCGGGCCGGCCCGCCGCGACCGGCGCTCCGCGACGCGGCGCGGACGCTGAAGGCCGAGGGCGAGACGACGCAGGCGATCGCCCTCAAGCTCGGGCTCTCCGAGCGGTCGGTGTACCGGCTGATCAAGGGCGCGCCGCGGGCTCGGCGGGTCGACCCTCGCCAGATCGACCTTTTCGGCGGGGCGGCATCGCCCGACCGCTGACGCGGTCATGCGGACGGCGGCGCGCACGACGCGCACGGTGGCTCCTGCAACCGGGGGCCGCCATGTCCTACGCGATCAAGTCGCACAAGCTCATCGTCGACGGCGCGACCGTGCCCTATCGAGCGACGCCGAACCACGGCGGTGCGCTGGTGCCCGAGGGGATCATCGTCCACGACACCGCCGGCGACGTCGACGGCGCGGGCTCTGTCGGCTGGCTGTGCGACAAGCGCGCCAAGGCCTCGGCCCATGTCGTCGTCCATCGCGACGGGCGCATCACCCAGCTCGCGCCGTTCAACGTGGTGACGTGGCACGCGGGGACGTCGTCGTGGCGCGGCCGCTCGGGCTGCAACGGCTTCACCCTCGGGATCGAGTTCGCCAGCCCCGGCAAGCTCACGCGAACCGGCCTCAGCACCTACCGCAATGGCGATGGCTACGCGCTCACCCTCGAAGCGGGGATGATCGTCGACGAGTATTCGTCCGAGGTTCATGGCAAAGGTCTTTGGCTTCAGTACAGCGACGCGCAGATCGGCGCCGGCTCGGCGCTCTGCCTCGCGCTGAAGGCCGCCTATCCGACGATCGGCTTCATCGCCACACACTGGCAGATCTCGCCGGGCCGCAAGGTCGACACCGGGCCGCAGTTCCCCCTCGAGGAGTTGCGCGACCGCGTGCTGTTCGACGGCAGCGGCGAGGAGGAGCCCGCGGCTGACGGCTGCGACGCAACGGCGACGACCGGCGTCAATCAGCGCCGCTGGCCGTCGCTCGCCGACAACATCATCCAGACGTTGCCGAAGGGCGCCCGCGCCCGCGTGATCCGCTCCGGCGTCTACACCAACGGCGGCGACACGGCCCGCTGGTTCCTCGTCGCCGCCGGCGGCGACGAGGGCTGGGTGCATGGCGCTTATCTCGATCTCGACTGAGGAGACCATCCCTTGATCGACCCGACCTCCGACGATGGCGGCCTCGCCGAAGCAGCCGGCATCGTCGCCGCCAAGCACGGCGATCCCATGCGGATCGCCGCCCGGCCGCTGTCGCCGGAGGCGGTCGACGCCATCGGCGCCGCCAAGTGCCTCGGCACGCTGCTTTACGGCGTCGTCGCCGAGATGCCGCGCTCCCGCGAGCAGGCGCTCGCGCTCACCAAGATCGAGGAAGCCGTGATGTGGGCGACGAAGGCCGCCACGGCGATCGGGGGAAGTCCTGATGCGTGAGGGGATCATCTGGTTCGTCGCCGCGTGCATGGCATCGGCGCTCGTCTTCGCTGGCCTCGCGGTGCTCGTCGAGCTCGGCGCCGCGCGGCCCGGCTTCGTCATCGGCGGCATCGCCGCCTGTGCGACCGTCGCGGCGCTGCTGGCGCGGCGCCATCTCGGCCGGGGGGCGGCGGCGCTCGCGCTCACCGTCGCGGTTCTCCTCGTCGGCCCGTCCGCCTTCGCCGACGACGCCGCTGTCGCCGGCAGCCTCGTCGCGCTGCCCTGGGGCGACTGGACCGCGGCGGTGCTGCACTTCGCCGGCGACAACCTCGGCATCCTGGTGGCGGCGGCCGTCGCGGCGCTGCTCCGGCGGCTGCCGGGCGAACTCGCCAACATGCTCGCGGTGCTGCGCGTCGAGCAGCTGCTCGATCGCGCCATCGGCTACGGCATCAACACGGCGGCCGGCGCGGCGCGCGGCCGGGTGCTGCGGGTCGACGTCGGCAACGCGGTGCTCGCCGAGGCGCTGCGCTACGCGGTCGACCAGGCGCCGGCGCTGGTGCGATGGGCGGGCGGGCCGGAGGGCATCGCCGCGAAGATCTGGGCGCGGCTCGATCTCGAAGGAACGGCAGCCGCGCCGGACTTCGCCGCGGCCGCCCGCAAGGCGATCGGGAGCATGTCGTGACCAGCAGCACGGACTACCAGCTCGGGCAGATCGTCGCCCGGCTCGACGCGATCGACGCGCGCTCGGAGCGGATCGAGACCAAGGTCGACGGCATCGACGGACGGCTTCGCCATGTCGAGGCGCGGGCCGTGTCGCTCGGCACCGTCGCCGGCGCGGTGGTCTCGGTCGGCGTCGCGCTGATCACCCACTCGCTCAAGGGCGGCGGGTCCTGAGGACATCATGGCGGAGGGGCGAGACGAGCGGCTGCGCGAGGCGCGACGGCGCTACGTGTCCGAGCGCCAGCAGCTGCCGACGATCGCCATCGGCCTCGGCGTGTCCGAGCCGACGCTGCGGCGATGGAAGGCGGCGGCACGGCTCGCGGGCGACGATTGGGACACAGCGCGGGCGGCCGCGATCGCCTCGGGCGAGAGCCTCGACGCGCTCATCGCGACGCTGATCGAGGACTACGTCATCCAGCACCAGGCGACGATCGACGCCCTGAAAGAAGGCGCCGACATCGACCCGATCAACCGCGCGAAGGTGCTCGCCAGCCTCGCCGACTCGTTCAACAAGACGATCAAGGCCGCCGGCCGCGCGAGCCCGAAGATCTCCGAGCTCGGCGTCGCGATGGACGTCCTGAAGCGCTTCGGCGAGTTCGTTGCGCGCGACTTCCCCGGCCACGCGCCGGCGCTTCTCGAAGTGCTCGAGCCGTTCGGCGACGTGCTCGCCGAAGCCTACCGGTGAGCACTCCGCCGATGAGCCCGCTGCCCGGCCGGCTGCGGCTTCAGCCGGAGATCGGCCCCGACCGCTTCGGCGACGAGGTCGAGAAGCTCGTCGCGGCGCTGCGGCTGCGCGTCGAGCTCGACTGCGAGGCCTTCCCCACCGACCCGGCCGCGCGGGCCGATCGCCGGCGGAAGGTGCAGGACCCGGTGACCGGGTTCCAGTTCTTCGCCGAGACCTACTTTCCGCACTACCTGACGGCCGCGCCGTCGCTCCTCCATGCGCACCTCTTCGCCCGCCTGCCGGAGATCGCCGCGGCGGGCGGCGGCGCGCGCGACGTCATCATCGCGCCGCGCGGCTCGGCCAAGTCGACGCTCATCTCGCTCGTCTATCCGCTCTGGCGGTCGATCATCGGCCGGACGCGGTACGCCCTCGTCGTGATGGACAGCTGGGCACAGGCCGTCCTCCAGATCGAGGCGATCAAGGTCGAGTGCGAGGTGAACCCGCGCCTCGCGATGGACTTTCCGGAGATCGCCGGCACCGGCCGGGTGTGGCGCGAGGGCGAGATCGTGCTCGCGAACAACGTCCGCATCCAGGGCGCCGGCTCGGGCATGAAGCTGCGCGGCCGCCGGCACGGGCCGCACCGGCCCGACCTGGTTGTCCTCGACGACATCGAGAACGACGAGAACGTCGCCTCGGCGAAGCAGCGCGACAAGCTCGAAACGTGGGTGCTGAAGAGCGTCGTGAAGCTCGGGCCGGCGAACGGCTCCATCGACCTCCTGCACATCGGCACGGTGCTGCACCACGACGCGGTGCTGATCCGCAACGCACGCCGGCCGGGCTGGCGGGTGGCGCGCTTCCGCGCGCTCATGACGTTGCCGTCCGACCTCGCGCTATGGGACCGCTTCGGCGAGATCCTGGCGAACGACGGCGAGGCGGCGGCGCAGGCGTTCTACGCCGAGAACCGCGACTGGATGGACGACGGCGCCGTGCTCAACTGGCCGGCGATGCAGACGCTCCTGCAGCTGATGACGGAACGGGCCGAGAGCTCGTCCGCCTTCGCGAGCGAGCAGCAGGGCGAGCCGATCGTCGAGGGCTCGCCGTTCCAGGCGCTCACCTTCTGGGTGATGAAGCGGCGGGAGTGGATCTTCTTCGGCTCGGTCGATCCCTCGCTCGGCAAGCGCGGGCGCGGCCGCGACCCGTCGGCGATCCTCGTCGGCGGGCTCGACCGCACCGGGCGCCATCCGGTGCTCGACGTGGTCGAGGCCTCGATCCGTCGGCGGCTGCCGGACACCATCATCGCCGACATCATCGCCATGCAGAAGGAATACGCCTGCCAGCTGTGGTTCGTTGAGAGCGTCCAGTTCCAGGAGTTCCTGCGGACCGAGCTGATGGTGCGCGCGCTCCAACAGGGTGTGGCGCTGCCCGCTGTCCCGGTCACGCCGTCGACCGACAAGACGCTCCGCATCGAGCGCTTGCAGCCGTACACGGCGATGGGCGCGATCCGCTTCCACCAGAGCCAGGCGACGCTCCTCGAGCAGCTTCGGCATTGGCACCCCGAGCACGCCGACGACCACGACGACGGGCCGGACGCGCTCGAAATGCTGTGGTCGGGGGCGATCCACTACGGCGCCACCATGCTCGACCCGTCGGCGATCAAGACCGTGCCGCGCCGCGCGAGCCCGACCGGAGGCTACCGGCTATGAGCAAGAAGCCGAAGGCGCGGGCGATCGAGGCTTCGCGCAAGGACCCGCCTTCGCGCAAGAATTTGCCGGCGGCGTCGCGCGCGCTGATCGCCAACGTCCGCAACGACATCACCATTCCGGGCTTCACGACGACGCTCCGGCCACTCGACGAGACGCTTCTGCGCAAGGCCGGCGGCAGGGGCCTCGCGCTCTATGACGAGATCGAGCGCGACCCGCACGCCTATGCGGTGCTGACGAAGCGCAAGACGCACCTGGTCGGCCGGGCGTGGGAGGTCGAGGCGGGCGGCACGGACGCCGCCTCGGCGAAGGCCGCGGACCTCACCGAGGCGGTGCTCAAGGCGCTGCCGTTCGACCGCATCACGGCCGACCTCGGCGATGCGACGCTGAAGGGCTTCGCCGTCGCCGAGATCGTGTGGATGCGCGACGGCGCGCACGTCGTGCCCGAGCGCATCGTCGCGCACGACCCGCGCCGGTTCGTCTTCGATGCCGACTGGCGGCCGCGCCTTCTCACGCGCGAGGCGATGGCGGACGGGATCGCGCTGCCGGACCGCAACTTCATCGTCCACCGCTTCGGCGTGCGCGGGAACAACCCCTATGGCCTCGGCCTCGGCACGCGGCTTTTCTGGGCGGTGCTGTTCAAGCGCGAGGGCGTGAGCTTCTGGCTGCACTTCCTGGAGCGGTTCGCGGCGCCCGTGCCGGTCGGCAAGCACCCGGTCGGGATGCTGCCGGACGATCAGGCGAAGCTCCTCTCCTCGCTCGCGCAGCTCGCCGAGGGCGCCGCCATCCTGGTGCCGATCGGAACCGAACTCGACTACCTCGAAGCGAAGCGCGCCGGCGAGGCGGGCTATGAGGCGTGGTGCCGCTATTGGGACGAGCAGATCTCCGAGTGCGTGCTCGGCGAGACGCTGACGACCAACATCCAGGGCGGCGGCTCGCGCGCGGCGAGCGAGACGCACGCCGAGATCCTCGACCAGCTCGTCGACGCCGACGGCGACCTTCAGTCGGCGACGTTCGCCGAAACCCTGCTCCCGTGGCTGACCGACTACAACGTGCCCGGCGCCAAGCCGCCGCGGGTCTGGCGGCCGCGGCCGGCAAACGAGGCTGAGATCCAGGCGGCGCGGAAGCAGAAGGCCGAGGCCGACGTCGCCGAGATCGAAGCGGCCGAGCGGGCGGCGGCCTTCCTCGACCGTATCCGGGTGCCCGGTTACATGCTCCGGCTCCTGGAGGCGGCGGCCACCGGCGCGGACGGCCTCGTCGTCGACCTGCTGCGCGCCGCCGGCGCCGATCGGCAGCCGCTCCTGCGCGAGCCGGAGACGCCGCCGGCGGCGGCCGAGCCGGCCGGCGTGGCCGACGGCGACGGCGACGAGGAGCCCGAGCCCGCGTTCTCGGCCTTCGACAGGCTGTTCGCCGCCGCGCCGGCGACGTGCCCGGCCTGCTTCGCCGACAGCGAGGCGGCGGGGCTCGTCGATGCCGCCGACCGCGCCGCCGCACCGGAGATCGAGGCCCTCGTCGCGCGTCTTAAGACGGCGATCGCCGCCTCGGACGACCTCGCCGCGGTCAGCCAGGCGCTCCTGACGGTGGCAGCGGGCTTGCCGGTCGACGGGCTCGCCACGGCGATCGGCGACGGCCTGGTGCTCGCCGAGCTCGCCGGCCGGGCGGAGGTCGTCGACGAGGCGGCCGGCACCGTCGACGCCGCCGCGGTCGAGTGGGGCGGCCGGCCGTTCGAGGAGCAGGTCGCATTCCTGCGCGGCAAGGTGGCGCTGCCGTCGCGCCGCTACACCGACCTGATGCACGCCGGGCACGACCGCGGCTTCATCGTCGCCGGCGCCACCGCGACGGCGCTCGTCGAGGATCTCCAGGCGGCCGTGGTCAAGATCGCCGATACCGGCGGCACGGCGGCCGACTTCCGGCGCGACTTCGAGCGCATCGTCGGCGAGCACGGATGGACCGGCTGGACCGGGTCCGACACCGCCGCCAGCCGTGCGTGGCGGGCGCGGACGATCATCGAGACGAACCTGCGCACCTCGCACCAGGCCGGGCGGCTGAAGCAGATGCGCGAGGTCGCGGCCCGGCGGCCGTGGTGGCAGTATCGCCACGGCGTGCTGCGCAAGCCGAAGAGCCCGCGCGCCGACCACGTCGCGCTCGACGGTAAGGTGTACCGGCACGACGACCCGATCTGGTCGCGCATCTATCCGCCGAACGACTGGGGCTGCACCTGCGGCGTGCGCACGCTCTCCGACCGCGACATGGCGCGGCTCGGCAAGAGCGGCGGCGATGTGCCGCCGACCGCCGCGGAGATCGCCGAGGCCGTGCCGCCGGAATGGCGCTACCAGCCGGGAGACACCTGGGAGCGCGGTCTCGTGCCGCCCGAGCTTCAGGCGCCGCTCGCGCCGGCCGAGGCGATCGGCCCGCGGATGATCACCACCGAGCCGCCGCTCGCTTCGATCGCCAGGCCGATCGAAGCGCCGCGGCTGCCGGAGGGGCAGGCCTCCGAGGACTACGTCGCCGCCTTCCTCGGGGAGTTCGGCGCGGCCATCGGCCAGGGCGTCGTCTGGCGCGACAAGGCCGGCCAGGCGCTGGTGATCTCCGACCAGCTGTTCCAGGCGGCGAGCGGCGGATGGAAGGTGCGCAAGGGCACGCGCGGCCCGGAGGCGCTGCGGCTCGCCGAGGCGATCCGCGACCCGGACGAGATCTGGGTCGATTGGGCGTGGGACGTCGGGCGCACCGCGCCCCGGCTCGTCCGGCGCTATCTGAGGTTCGATCCGGCCGCCGGCGGCCTGACGCTGTTCGAATGGTCGCGCACCGGCTGGTCGGGCGTCACCTCGTTCACGCCGAAGGCCGGCAAGAGCGAAGCGGCGAAAGCCGACTATCTCAACCGCCAGCGCACGGGCGCGCTGCTCTATCGCCGGCCGGGAAAATGAAAAGGGCGGCCATCGGTCGGGCCGCCCAGCGCCGCGCCCCGAGACCCGGACCGCCGGGAAGGGGTGAACGTGCACGCTGACTATAGGGCCGGCGCCGCCGGGATGGAAGCATGGCCGGCGTAGAGTACACCGTCACCGTCGACGACGCGGACCTCCGCCGTAAGGCGGCGCGGCTCTTGCGCCACTTGGGCGACCTCTCCGAACCGATGCTCGAGGTGCGGGAGGTGATGCTCAATGCGGTGCACGACCGCTTCGAGAGCGAAACCGACCCTGACGGCAACCGCTGGCGCCGCCTCTCGCCGGCGACGCTCGTCGCCCGCAGGCGCCGCGGCAAGGGCGGCGTCACCATCCTGCGCGCCAGCGGCCGGCTGATCGGCTCGATCGCCCCGCGCTCCGACGCGACCTCGGCGACCGTCGGAACGAACGTCGTCTATGGCGCCATCCACCAGTTCGGTGGCCAGGCCGGCCGCGGCCTCGCGGTGACGATCCCGGCGCGCCCCTATCTCGGCTTCGGCGTGGCCGAGCGGACGGCGATCGGCGAGATATTCGAGAATTGGCTGTCGATCAATTCGTAACTCTATGACGCTGCTTCACTCATCAGCGATCAAATTCCCATAAAATCGAAACCAATACAACTCTCAAGTCCCCAAGACAGATAAGCAGAACTCTTCACCAAGTTTAGTAATTGAAACAACGTCAAGATCTCCAGGAATAGTTACTTCCTCCTCACGCGGAAAGAAATCTGGGTCCGAATAATTCTGCGGAGAGGAGAATGTTTTAAATTTTAGATATGCAGGCTCGATTATTCCAAGACGATTCAGGGTGATTATGGATGACTCCTTATGAGCGCATGCACCATCGACGCCCGGGCCATATGTTACAGTTTGGCTTCTCGTTGTTTTCTTGTCCATAATTCTCCAATTTAACCATATCTTTTCGAGGGTTTCAGCGTCACCTCTTGTCAACTCCGACAATATCGTCACAAATTTTCGATGAACCTCCTCTCCGGCCTCGTCTAAGGCCGTCGCCAGAAGTTTCGCCCAAAGCAATTGAAGTGATTCATCATCTTCCAATGTTGCATTCTCGAGTAATGGAAGCATAATCTTCGCGGGTGGAATCCTATATCTTGATATCCCCTTGCGCTCAAGCTCTGCCTCTGTCTTCTCTAATAGGGTTCTTAGGCGAGCCCATGAATAAATTGAGCTCGCTATGCGCCTCTCTCGAACTTTATCTGTCCAAATAATACCAACTGTGTGCTCGACTGCTTCGCCAAAAATGCGATTCAGCCACCCTCCCAAATCCCTTGCCGCATCGACCGCCTTGCCTGTCGTCTTGGCAATCTCCCCAGCAGCCTCGGCGCCCTCATTTGTCAAGTCGCTCATGCGGCCCTCTCCTCGACGCCCCGCGCCAGCTTACAGCAAGCTCAGTAGCGAGGCCTCCATAGACCAGTGGCAGTCGGGTAACTCAGCATTGAATAGGAGCCCCGTGGGTGCGAATTTTCGGCGCGCCGCACCACGCCAGCGGGCGCCTCCGGCAACCGCCGTTAGTGGGGCGTTAGAATGGCAGGATGACGGGTTAGCGGCAACGGGATGCGAGGCCGATTCAAACGAGCCATATATTGGAGTGATTAGACAGGGGGGCGCCCTCTAGCAGGCTGTTGAAAAAGTCGAGCTCGACCAGATCGCCGCCGCCGACCGTGCAAAGCGCAACGCGAAATCTGCAGCGCGCCGGATCAGATTTCCGCCGAACCCGCCTGAAGAGGATCGAGTTTGCGCGGCCGTCACCCAAAGAACCCCTTTTCCGCAGCCTGCTAGGTCATTGAATAACTGTGCACGTTCCAATTTCTATACTAGGAGTATCCTCTCCACTATTTGATCCACCTATGTATCCGATAGGGTATATCGACATATACCTTCCAGTTTCGAAATTTATAGTCATCTGATTTATAGGGTCTGCACAAGACATAATTCCAAATCTACTTATGAATACGTCATTCATAACTCCATCGTGCGTCTCTCTAAAATCTCCTTCGCATCTTTTATCGCTTTTTGATTCAGATTCTCTCAAGGTTACAATATATCCCATTGCCGGATCTCCATCAATTGCCTTGCCAATTTTCCGCAATTTGTTTGTCTTAACAACAACTATTAACTTCCGATTCGGAACTCTAAATCGCGTTCCATTCCATTCATGCAGATGGTCGTCCCATGCAACTCCGCCAATCGCAACCGGTAGACACAAATAGGTTCCCGCATGCTTGCCGGTCTGATCATAGAACTTGACTTGATCGCTCGACGCAGCGGACGGGCACGCAATAATCAAACCCAGCGAGACAGACCACCATAGTCTGCGTACCCTTATCGTGCCTTCCACGGTTCGTTTCTCCGATTTTTCCCATGTACGCTTCGCGCGTCGGCCATGGGTCAGTATGCTCATCACTCGGTAAGAATGGTCAAGTCGCTGCCGCAGTCATGCGGACCCCGTTGACGCTTCGGCCCATCGTCGCCCTGCAATCAGCTTGCGGGGCGCCAGGTGGCGGGCAGCACGTCAGAGACGCGGACGATCGAAGTCTTCCGGCCGGGCACCTTCGTGCCGATGGGCGGCGGCGCGCTGGCGTTCTCGGCCGAGGATCTCGCGGCGATCGCCGCGGACTATGATCCGGAGGCGGCGCCGGCACCGGTCGTCGTCGGGCATCCGAACGACAACGACCCGGCGTTCGGCTGGGCGGCCGCCTTCCGGTGGGACGAGACGGCCGGCCGCCTCCTCGCCGACATCGGCGATCTCGCCGCCGAGTTCGTCGCGGCCGTCGCCGACGGGCGCTATCGCAAGGTCTCGCTCTCGCTCTTCCGCCCGGACAGCGCCGCCAACCCGAAGCCCGGCCGCTGGTATCCGCGCCACATCGGCTTTCTCGGCGGTGCGGCGCCCGCCGTGCCCGGCCTGAAGCCCGTCACCTTCGCGGCCGCAGACGACGGCGCCGTCATCATCGAGTTCGGCGAACCGGCCCTCAAGGACGTCTCCAGCCTCTTCCGCGGCATCCGCGACTGGATGATCGAAAAGTTCGGGCTGGAGACCGCAGACCGCGTCGTGCCCGACTGGCAGATCCGCTGGCTCGACGAGGCCGCAGACCGCGAGCCGCCCGCCTCGCCGGCGTTCTCCGCGCCCGCCGACCCGACCACACCCACCCCCGAGGTTCCGATGCCGACCAAGCCCGCCGGCGGCGATCCCGCCGCCGATGCCGCCGACTTCGCCGCGCGCGAGACGGCGCTCGTCGCCCGCACCCGCGCGCTCGACCACCGCGAGCACGAGAGCTTCGCCGAGGCGCTCGTCGCCGAGGGCCGGCTCATCCCGGCGCTGAAGGACCGCGTCGTCGGCCTCCTCGACGGGCTCGACGCCGAGACCGAGATCTCGTTCTCGGAGGGCGGGAAGGAGGCGAAGGCGCCACAGCGCCAGGCGCTGCGCGACCTTCTCGCCGCGATGCCGAAGGCCGTCGTCTATGGCGGCGTCGTGCCGAAGGAGGGCGGCAGCCAGCCGGCCGCGGCCGAGTTCGCGGCGCCGGAGGGCAAGACGGTCGATCGCGAGCGTGCGGACATCCACGGCAAGGCGATCGCCTATCAGCGCCAGCACCCCGGCACCAGCTTCCTCGACGCCGTCAAGGCCGTCGACCCGAGCGCCTGAGAGGAAACTGCCATGTCCGGCTTCATGGGCTCCATCGACACGCTCAAGTTCACCGCCATCGCCGCGGCGGCGATCGCCGAGCGCCAGCTCGTCGGCTTCAACGACCAGCCGACGGGCTTGAACGGCAAGGTCAAGGGCGCCGCCGCCAACGACGCCGCCACCGGCGACGCGGTCGCGCTCACCGCCATCGGCCTCGTCGACCTGCCGGCCGGCGCGGCGATCGCCGCCGGCGACGACCTCATCTCCGACGCGAACGGCAAGCCGATCCCGAAGGGGGCGACGGCGAACCCGAACGTCTTCGCCGTCGCACTCTCGGCCGCCACGGCGGCCGGCGCGCGCGTCTCCGTTCTCATCCGCTGACGGCCGGCCGTCCCGGCGATCCCCTCTCGAGGAACAGCAATGCCCCAGGCCATGAACTCCCGTCAGGCGCAGGTGATCGACCCGATCCTGTCGACGCAGGCGCGCGGCTATACGAACGCCGAGTTCGTCGGCACCCGGCTGCTGCCGTGGGCGGACATCCCGAACCGGTCGATGAAGGTGATCAAGTTCGGCAAGGAGGCGTTCCGCCGCTACATCGACACCCGCCGGGCGCCCGGCGCCGAGACGCGGCGCATCCAGGTCGGCTATGCCGCCGACCCGGTCGCCCTGAAGCAGGAGGCGCTGGAGGCGCTGGTGCCGGACGAGATCGGCGCCGACGCCGCGGCCGTGCCGGGGATCGATCTCGCCAGCGTCTCGATCAACCAGGTGCAGGACATCGTCGGCCTCGGCCGCGAGGTCGAGATCGCGACCATGGCGCGGGCGCCTGCGACCTACGGCGCCGGCAACAAGATGACGCTCGCCGGTTCCGACCAGTGGTCGCACGCGGACTCGAACCCGAAGGCCGACGTGAAGGAAGCCCGTGAGGCGGTGCGCCGGATGATCGGCCGCTATCCGAACGTCATGGTGATCGGCCCCGCGGCCTTCAACGCGCTCGACGATCATCCGAAGCTGATGGAGAAGTTCAAGTACACGTCGAGCGACAGCATCACGGAAGCGATGCTCGCGAAGTACTTCAGCCTCGACGAGGTCATCGTCGGCAAGGCGGTGGCGCTCGCCGAAGGCGCGTCGGACGACGATCCGGCCGACGACGTCTGGGGCAACGACGCGATCCTCGCCTATGTGCCGCGCGGCGGCAGCTTCAACGTCCCGGCGTTCGGCTACACCTACCGGCTCTCCGGCTATCCGGCGGTCGAGCAGCCCTACTACGAGCGCAACCGCAAGAGCTGGATCTACCCCGTCACCGAGGAATACCGGCCCTACGTGACCGGCGCCGAGGGCGGGTTCCTGATCCAGGCCGCCGCGGCGGCCGGTTGATCATGGCGAAGCGCCCGACGGCGCCGGCGCGGCCGGCGAAGGCGAAGGCAGCGCCGGCGGCGAAGGCTGCCGTTCCTTCCGTGCTGCAGGCCGGGCCTGTCCCGGCGGCTGCGGTCGACGCGGTGGCCACGGCCGCCGCCTCGGAGGGCGGCACGCTGCCGCCCTCCACCCATACCGAGAGCGCCCCGCCGGCGCTGGCCGGACAACCGCCCGCGCCGGAGGCCGAAGCCAATGACGACGGCAGCGCGGATGCGGGGACCGCCGCGCTGTCACCACCCGACGCCTCGGAGGGCGGCGCGCTGCCGCCCTCCACCCATGCCGAGAGCGCCCCGCCGGCGCCGGCCGGACAACCGCCCGCGCCGGAGGCCGAAGCCAATGACGACGGCAGCGCGGATGCGGGGGCGGCCGCGCTGTCACCACCCGATGCGCCAGAGATCCGCGCCTATCCGGTCCGCTCGCCGCTGAAGCGCGACGGCCGGCGCTACGCGATCGGCGGGACGATCGATTTGACCGAGGCCGAGGCTGAGACGCTCGTCGCGCTCGGCGTCCTCGGCGAAGCCTGACGGCGCAAGAGCCTGTTTGGGACTGGGTGACGGGGACACCATGGCGCGCTTTCTGACGGTCGAGATGATGGTCGCGCGGCTGGGGGAGCAGGAGCTTCACCAGATCGCCGGCACCGGCTCGTGGAACCATCCGCAGGGCCGCGCGCTCGACACCGCGCGGATCGAGACGGCGATCGCCTGGGCCGACGACATCGTCAGCGGCTACGTGCTGGCGCGCCATCCCTGGGCGGCCGACCTCACCCCGGCCGAGCAGCCGTCGACGCTCGTCGACGCGGCGCTCGACCTCGCCCGCTTCCGGCTGCGCGACGAGGGCGGCAACAAGAGCCAGGTCTCCGAGGACGTCCGCGCCCGCTACACCGACGCGATCGCTCGCCTCAAAGACATCCAGGCCGGCCGCTTCGACCTGCCGGCGCCGGCTTCGGTCGCCGCGGCGGCACCGGACGGCCCGATCGGCCAGGTGCTCGCCGCGCCCGGCCGGCGCCGCGCCGAGGCGCTGCTCGACGGCTGGCGGGAGCCCGTCCGATGACCGCGGCGACCGATCAGCTGGCCGGCGTCATCGGCGCCATCGAAACGCGCATCCTCGCCCTGCTCGCGGCCGGCCTCGGCACGTCGTGGCGGATCGAGCCGTTCCCGGCCGAGCCGGAGGCCTTCGACCTCGCCTCGGCCGCGCACATCGCGCTCGTGCACTACACCGGCTCCCGCTACGACCGGCCGGAGGGGCTCGGCGGCGGTGGGCAGGTGCGACGGCCGGTCTTCGCCGTCCACCTCTACTTGCGCGACCTCCGCGGCGAGGGCGGCAGCTATCGGGCGATCGAGGACGTGCGCCTGGCACTCGAAGGCGCACCGGCGGTGCCCGGCGCCGGCGGCGTCGGCCTCGAAATCACCCGCGACGAACTCGTCGAGCAGTCGGGCGGCGTCTGGCACTGGCTGGTCGAGGTGCGCGCGCTGGTGCGCGCCGTGCCGCGGCCGACGCCGCCGCGCGTGACGACCTTCGCCGGCGCGGGTCGGCTGCCATGACGCGCTACCGCTACGCCGGGCCGGTGATGGGGCTGACGCTCGCGGTGCCCGACGGCACCGGCGGCCGCCGCGTCGTCTTCGACGAGGTGCTCGTGCCCGGCCGCACCTACGCGATGCCGGCGCACGCGACCGTCGCCCGCCTCGTCGCGGCGCGCCGGCTGACGGCGACAGCGGCCGAGCCCGCGCCGGTCGAGCCGGTCGAGCCGGTCGCGCCCGCGGCCGCGCCGGCGGCGGCCGACCCTTCCGACAGCAAGCCCGCGGCCCGCGCGACGCGCCGCCGCGCACCCAAGGAGTAGCCGATGGCCGGCACCGATCCCTATTTCGGCCCCGAGATCGTCGACCGCCCGGTCGGCGCGACGACCGTCCGCGAGGTCAAGGCGGCGACGACCTATCTCGTCGGCACGGCGCCGGTCCACCTCGTGCACGCGACGCCGGAGGCGCGCGCGGACTATGTCGAGACGGACGTGATCGTCCGTTCCGCGGCCGAGGCGGCGTCGTTCTTCGGGCCGATGACGGCGGGCTACACCATCCCGCGGGCGCTCGACGCGATCTTCGACCAGGGGCTGACCAAGGGCGTCGGCACGATCGTGGTGCGCAACGTCTTCGACCCGGCCGTCCACAAGGATGCCGAGGACGCGCCCGACCCCACCAAGGTCACGAACCTCACCATCAACGGGACGTTCGACGCGGCCGGCAAGCCGTCGGGCCTCAAGGGCGCCTATGGCTGCTTCCAGAAGTTCGGGTGGTTCCCGAAGTTCGTCCATACGCCGGGCTTCACGGGGCTCGCGGGCGTGCGCGCCGAGCTCGAGGTGATCTGCAACCGCATCCGCGCCCGCGCCTTCCTCGACGCGCCGGCGGCCGCGACGCGACAGGACGTGATCGAGGCGCGCGGAGCCGACGGCGAGTTCGACTGGCAGACTGCCTCGCGCCGGATGGTGCTGTGCTGGCCGGAGGTCATGATCGCCGACCCGGTCACCGCCGGCGCGATCGTCGCCGACCCGTACTCCTCGCGCCTCCTCGGCGTGTGGCTGTCGTCGATCCTCGAGTACGGCTACCACCACAGCCCGAGCAACCGGCCGATCTACGGGATCGAGGGCACGGCGACGCCGGTGCTCTACGTGCCGGGCGATCCGACCTCCGATGCGCAGCTCCTGCGCGCCGCCGGCATCGTCACCACGCAGGAGCGCTGGGGCAAGGGGCCGCACACCGCGGGCAACCGCTCGGCCGCCTATCCGACCTCGTCGGACATCCGCAACTTCCTGCACGTGCAGCTGATCGAGGACATGCTCGACGAGGCGATCCTCTACTACCTCGACGAGATCGTCGACCGGAACGCCTCGCCGGCGATGCTCGAAAGCGTCGAGGAGACGATCAACGCCTTCATCCGCTCGAAGACGGCGATGGACCCGTCGTCGGGCCAGGACCCGGCGCTCTATGACGGCCGGTTCTGGTTCGACCGCACCCGCACGACCGTCGCGTCCGCCGCCGACGGCTGGTTCTACTACGGCCTCGAATACGCGCCGATCGGGATCATGGAGCGGGTCACCGTCGAGCGCGGGATCAACATCGACCTCATCGCCGATCCGCTCGGGCTCGCCACCGCCGACAGCGGCACGTTCTGACGCGCCGAGACGCACCGCCCGCGACGCTCCGCCCGTAGGAGGCACCGATGTACAGCTACGCCCAGATCACCGACGCCGAGGCCTATCTCGAGGACAACTCGCTGGTCGGCATCGTCAAGGAGTTCTCGATCCCGAAGATCGAGATGCAGACGATCGAGCACGAGACCCTCGGCATGGTCGCCGTCTTCAAGGCGCCGGCGCGGCCGGTGCAGGCGATGGAGGCGGCGATCGAGTTCCAGGCGATCGACGCCGACCTCTCGCTCCAGATGCTGAACCCGACGAAGGCGCTCGCCTTCCAGCTCCACAAGAAGGTGGACGTCTGGGGCGCCGACGGCCTCGACGTCGACCGCTCGCACCGGCTGATCACCCACGTCCGGCTGCTCTTCATCGGTCACGAGTACGGCGGGCTGAAGCTCGGCGACCTCGCCGGCCACAAGGCCACGGCCTCCTGCATCTACCTGCGGCAGCGGGCCTCGAACTCCAACAGCCCGATCGTCGAGATCGACGTCTTCCGCCAGCGCCACAAGGTCGCCGGCGAGAACGTCTGGCCGCGCTGACCGCCCGAACCCCTGACACCCACAGCAGATTTGCAGGAGCAGCGAGACATGAACGACCAGACCCCCGAGCCGATCGCCAACCGCACGTCCGTCATCGACCGGCTGAAGGCGCACAAGGCGGCGCACGACGGGCAGGAGACCATGACGCTGCCGAAGACCGGCATCGTCGCCAGCTTCCCGGCCTTCCGGCCGCACGGGCTGATCATGCGGGCGGCCAAGGTCGCCGGCAACGACGCGCAGAAGATGCAGGTCGTCTACATCGCCCAGAACGTCCGGTTCGACGGCGAGAAGCTGACCCTCTCCGACATCGAGGACCTCGTGCCCGACGACGACAGCGCGGCGCTGATCAAGCGCCTGTTCGTCGGCGGCGACGACGAGGACGCCGCGGGAAACGACTGAGCGGCGACGGCGAGGCGCCGCCGCCGCGTGCGCCGTCGTCGCCTCTCGACCATGTCCACATGGTCGTTCGCGGCTGGGAGCACGGGGCGCTGATGGCGATGGCGGAAGACGAGTTCGCCTTCTGGCTCGCCGCGCAGCACGACTACGACCGGCTCGTCGACGAGGCGATCGAGCGCCGCGCGCGGGGCCGCTGACGGGAGATCGCTACCCATGGCCGACATGAAGGTCGCGATGGTCTTCGAGGCGGTCGACCGCGCCTCGCGGGTCATCCGCGGCATCATCGGCGCGCAGGAGAAGCTGAACGCGCTGGCGGCGCGCGGCTGGGGCCACGTCACGTCCGGCGCCGGGCGGGCGGCGAAGGGCCTCGCGGTGGCCGGCGCGGCGACGGTCGGCGTCGCCGCCTCGGCCGTGGCGGCGGCGAAGGCGCTGATCGAACCGGGCCGGCAGTTCGAACGCTACGGCGTGCAGCTCGCCGCCTTGGAGGGCTCGGCCGAGAGAGGCTCCGCCGCGCTCGACTGGATCACCGATTTCGCGACGCGGACGCCGCTCGAACTCGACCAGGTGGTCGAGAGCTACGTTCAGCTGCGCTCCTTCGGCATGGACCCGACCAACGGGACGATGCAGGCGCTGCTCGACACGATGGCCGCCAACGGCAAGGGAGCCGAGCACCTGTCCGGCATCGTGCTCGCCATGGGGCAGGCCTGGACCAAGGGCAAGCTGCAGGGCGAAGAGGCGATGCAGCTCCTCGAGCGCGGCGTGCCGGTGTGGGATCTGCTCTCGGAGGCGACGGGCAAGTCCGGCGCCGCGCTCCAGAAGATGGCGTCCGACGGCAAGCTCGGCCGCGACGTTATCCAGAAGCTCATCGAGACCATGGGATCGAAGTACGCCGGCGCATCGACCGAGATGTCGAAGTCCTTCGACGGCATCCTCGCCAACATCGGCGACGCCTGGCTGCAGTTCGAACTCGCCATCAACAAGGCCGGCCTCTTCGACTTCATGAAGTCGAAGCTCAAGGAGGTGCTCGACGTCGTCAACCGAATGTCGGCCGACGGGACGCTCGCCGAGCTCGCGCGGCAGGTCTCCGACACGATCGTCACCACGCTCACCGCCGCATGGGAGATCGCGCGCGGCGTCGTCAACGTGCTCGCGGAGGTCGGCTCCGGCCTCGCGTGGCTCGCCGACGCCGTCGGCGGTTGGGAGCACCTCGCGGCCGTGGTTGCCGGCCTGGCGCTCGCGCCGGCGCTCGCCATGATCGCGAGCGGCATCGCGCAGGTGGCGTTCGGCCTCGCGATGATCGCGCCCCTGGTGCTTGCGCCGATCGGCCTCGTCGTCGCGGCGATCGCCGCCGTCGGCGCCGCGATCTATGTCCTCGTCGACGACTGGCAACCGGTGCTCGACTGGCTGTCGTCGGCGTGGGACGGCGTCGTCGCGGCGGCCGAGGCAGCCGGCCGCTGGCTCGCCGACGTTTGGGCGTCGATCACGCCGCCGGAAGGCTGGTCGGCCGCCTTCACGGCCGCCGCGTCGGAAGCCTGGGCGGGCGTGCAATCGGCGTGGGCCGGCGCGAGCACCTGGTTCTCCGGCGTGTGGTCGTCGATCACGTCCGGGTTCGCGGCCTCCGTCGAGCCGATCGGGGCGCGCGTCTCCTCGATCGGCGAGCGGTTCGGGCGGATCGGCGAGGCCTTCGGGCGGATCGGCGAGCGCCTCGGCCGCGTCTTCGAAAGGCTCGGGACGCTCTTCGGCGGCGCCGACAGCGGGCAGCTCGCGGCCTTCGCGGAGGGCCTCGGGCGCGTCGCCGGCGTCCTCGCCGACATCGCCGCGCTCGGGCTCGACGCGGTCGTCGCCGGCGTCGAGCTCCTCGTCGCGGGTCTCGACAAGCTCACCGCGCTCGCCGCCGGCGACATCACCCTCGACTGGTCGGCGCTCCTGCCGGCGCTCGACTGGTCGGCGATCGTCCCGCGGCTCGATCTCGCGGCGCTGATCGGCGACTTCCGCTGGTCGGACGTGCTGCCGGACTGGGACTGGTCGACCATCATCCCGTCGATGCCGGACGTCGGCGCGTGGTTCGGCAGCGGCGCGGCAGCCGCGCCGATCGAGGCGGCGGCCGCGGCGGCCGAGCGGCTGCCGGCGGCGCTCGATGCGGCCAATCCGGCCGCCTTGAAGGAGAGCGCCCGGCTCACCGGCATCATCGCCGCGAACGCGGACAAGATCGCCGCCGTCGACACCGGGCCGGCTATGGCGGCGCTCGCCGGGATCGAGGCGGCGGCGCGGGGGCTGCCGGCCATCGTGGCCGCGGCGATGGCGCAGGTGGTGGCGGCCGTCGCCGGCGTCGACCTCACGATGCACGGCGCCCGGCTGATGGAGACGCTCGCGGCCGGCATCCGCGCCCGCGCCGCCGTCGTCGTCGAGGCGGTTCGGGCGGCGATGGCCGAGGTGCGCGCCTATCTGCCGTCGAGCCCGGCGAAGGTCGGGCCGCTGTCGGACATCCACAAGCTGAAGTTCGGCGAGACGATCGCCGCCTCGATCCGCGCCGCACCGATGGTCGAGGCGATGCGGCGGGCGGCGGCGGCGACGATGGCGGCAGCGGCAATCGCCGGGCCTTTGGCGCCGGCCGCGGCCGCGCCCGGCTTCCGCGCGCCGCCGGCGGCCGTCGCGCCGGCGGGCGGCGGCGTGACGCTTCACGCGCCGCTCTCGATCACCATCAACGGCAACGCCGGCGCGGACGTGAAGGCAGAGATCGAGGCGGCGCTACGGGAGCACGTCAGGACGCTGGCGGATCTTCTGGAGCGGGAGCGAGGCCGGAGGGAGAGAAGGGAGCATTGAGCGCCTAATTGCCGAGTGCCGTCACTTGGAGGAGAGAACGTCGATCTTCCATCTTGTGGAGATCAGGCGATGACTCTCCGACCAAATCTTCAATCGATTTCAGCAAACTAATCAACAATAGATCAATATCCCGTGCCGTTCTTAGCTCCACCTTGTCTGTTCCGAATTTCTCAGAGATTAAGTAATTTCTACCGGGATCACTCGTGCAATGAAGGGCAATCACCCTCAGAATTGTAACGCAGTTGATAAACCGCGCGAGTGTTTCGTCTTTGATGCTCTCCGAGGAGAATATCTTTAGCTCATGGCCCATTCTAGAAAATGTCCTTATTTTCTCGTTAAGAGAAATATCGGATGACAACGATTGAAGGGTTCTAATGATATCTAGATCCAAATTGTTTGATATCCTCTGCCTCCAGCGACTTCGGAAATCGACGGCCATATCGGATATTCTTACGAGGGATATTCTAAATTCCTCAATCTGATCGATATTTCGATCAATAACGGCGAGAGCTCCAATGGCGCTCTGTTGAAGCAGGACAGATAGCTGAGAATAAGCGGGCCGAAGCGCTAGCCATGCGACAGCAATCGCAATCCAGGGCCCCAATGCTTCAAGCCAACCCCTTACACAGGCGGCCGTCGTCTCACCAGAGATCTTTGGATCCCCGTCACAAAACGTATCAGGAGCTCCCATGGCAAACACTAAGAGGAGAGCTAGCATGAGCCCTCCAAGTAATAGGTACCAAGGGCCTTCCCACCCGTTGGAGTGCGCAGCCTCTCCACTTTTCTTGCCGCCGCTGTCGTCCGCCATCGCCCCCTCCCACGTTTCCTAGAGGCTAGCCCATGTTCGCACTCCTCGGCGATATTCCCCTCGGCCTCTCGCCGCTGACGGCGCCGACCGGCTCCGGCGTCGGGCGGGCGGTCGACTATGCCGAGCACCCCGTGGTGCGCGGGACGCCGGTGCTGCAGGACATGGGCGATGCGCTCGGCGCGCGCCGGCTCGACTTCTTCTTCGACGAGGCGTGGTGCGAGCCGGCCGACGAACTGGCGAAGCTCGAGGCGGCGATCGCCGCGCGCACGCCGATGCCGCTCGTCGCCGGCAACGGCGGCCGCCGGCCGCTCTCCTACGTCGCCCGCGCCCTCGACGTGACGCACCTGAAGACGACGGCCGCGGGGCAGCCGACCCGGATCGAGGCGACCTTGACGCTGACCGAGGCGCCGATCCCGGCCGGGCTCGCCTTCGGCACGGCGCCGGCACTGATCACCCGCGCGCTCGTCAACCCGCTGACCGAAAGGTGAGGCGATGGCGGCCGAGTACTTCACCCACAAGACGGCGACCGGCGAGCGCTTCGACCTGCTGGCCTATCGCTACTATGGCGACGCCGGCCGCATGGGGCCGATCGTGCGGGCGAACCGGGCGACACTGCTCGGCGCGCTGTTCGACGCCTGGCGCGGCACGGCGGCCGACCCGCACTTGGTGGCCGAGCCGCATTTGCCGCTCGTCTTCACCCGGCCGGCGACGCTGCGCATTCCGGTGATCGAGGAGCCGTCGATCGCGCCGGACCAACTCCCGCCCTGGAAGCGGTGATGCTCACCGCTTCCAGCTCTTCCCAGTGGCCGACATCGGGAACACCCGACATCGGCTGGAAGCGCTGACATGGTCACCGTCCCGAAACCCGTCCTCCGCCTGGTGATCAACGGCCGCGACGTGACGGCCGACCTCGACCCGCACGTCCTCGACTTCGCCTATGAGGACAAGCTGCACGGCGAGGCCGACGAGATCGAGGTGACGCTGCGCGACGACCTCGGCCTCTGGCGCGGCGCCTGGCGGCCGGAGCACGGCGACCTTTGCGAGGCTTGGATCGGCTATCTCGGCGGCCCGATGATGCCGTGCGGGCAGTTCGAGGTCGACGAGCCCGAAGCCTCCGGCGACCGCGCCGGCGGAGACGTGCTGACCTTCCGGGCGCTCTCCGCCAAGCCTTCCTCTGCGCTGCGGACGAAGCGCACCGAGGCCTATGAGGATCAGGGCCTCGCCGACATCGCCGGCAAGGTGGCGGCACGCAACGGCATGAGCGTTTCCGGCACGATCGACGACATCCGCTTCAAGCGGGTGACGCAGCGGCGCGAGCGCGACCTCGAATTCCTGACACGGCTCGCCGAGGACACCGGGCACTACTTCACGGCCAAGGGCGCGCACTGCGTGTTCACCTCGCGTGCCTCCGTCGCCGGCGCCGAGCCGGTGCGGACCTTCAGCCTGGCGGCAGGAACGGGCATCACCCGCTGGCGGCTCGCCGAGCCGACGCACCGGACGTTCTCAAAGGCGCGGGTGCAGTACCTCGATCCGGACCGCAAGCAGCTCGTGACGGTCGAGGCCGATGATCTCAGGGTGAAGACCGGCGACACGCTGACGATCGACGAGCGGATCGAGGACGAGGCGCACGCGCGGCGGCTGGCGCAATCGCGGCTCGACGCGGCGAACGCCGAGGGGCGCACCGGCTCGCTCGACCTCGTCGGCGACCCGCTGCTGGTGTCCGGTCAGGTGATCGCGCTCGGGACCGGCTTCGGCAAGTACGCCGGCCGCTGGCTGATCGCCTCGGCCCGCCACCGGGTGAGCCGCGGCGGCTACACGACGGCGATCGAGATCAAGGGGGCTTGAGATGGCGCGACCGCGGGTGACGGACGGCGAGACGAGCTCGCCCTACAAGCGCGGCCTGGTGCGCGAGGTCGACGCGGGCCGCGGCCGCGCCCGTGTCGAGTTCGCCGACGAGGACGGCGTCGTCTCGTTCTGGCTCAACGTCAATCAGGCCTCGGTCGGCAAGGTTTCGATTTCAGCGATGCCGCCCGTCGGCAGCCAGGTCAATTGCCTCGTCGACTGGCGTGGCGAGGATGGGGCGGTCATCGGCGGCGTTCACTCAGACGGCGATCCGTCGCCCCTCGGCAGTGCCGACGAGGTGCGCATCGTCAGCGCCGGCCTCGACGTCACCATCAACACGGCGACCGGGGCGGTTTCCGTCACGAGCCAAGGCGCGATCACGATCGAGAGTGCCGGCGAGGTGCGGATCAAGGCCGCGACCATCGTCCTCGAGGGCGATGTGCACCTCGGAGGCGACGGTGGCGAGCTGGTACACCGGCGGGGTGACCTGGACAGTGGGGGTGATGCCGCTCTTGGCTCGGCGGCAAAGGTATTCGCTCTATAAACGCTATTGCCGCAATGGTATTTCTGATACGACTACCTTCTTACTTGCGTCCGAAACGCCTATTTCAGAAAGAATAGAGACAAACGCTGCATAAGATGCGTATGGATGCTTTGTAGGGCCGACTATGATTCGACTGACAATCTCAGATGGATCCGCTCCAAAAAAATGTTCTTCCGGTATATTCTTAAGTGGAATTTTACAAACATGCTGAGGAATTCCGTTTAATATTTCTACGGAAGAGCTGATGTGTGGGGATTTATCGAAGCTCGGTGTATATATAATGCGCCACTCGCGCTCCTCGTGAAAACCTGGGTGCTTTGTGCTCAACATGGCAAATCGATACACATTGAAGATCATTCCGCGCAGAGCGCCTTCGGGCAAGGCTCTAAAGAGCGAGATGTTTTTCCGAAGATTATGGGTTATTTCTCGGAATTCATCATTAAATTGATGCGAGGTGAAGTACGCAACCGGGCTTGAATAAGCTTTCAGCGCATCCGAGTCCGCAACAAACGGAGTATTGTTGCACACAATTGCGACGCCGGACGTATTTCCATAGGCTCGCCACATTGAAAGTCGCCCCAGCGCATCCTCATCATCGTCGTGCTCAGAGATGCACGACATGTAGGTTTCGCGCTTAAAGATATGGAGCCATCCGTCGAACGACTGCGCGCATTGAGTTGCCAAATCCGGCGCAATCTCATTAAGGGTGGTCTGGAACTCTTTTCCGACGTCTCTGTTGTATGCTTCCAACAACAACTGAAGTCCGTATTCTGTCTCCATAAAGTCATTCATTATTAGCGTACGCCGCATCCATACTTGCTTGCTAAGAAGCATCTTGGCAGCGGCTTCCGCTGTGGTGTAATGCACGAATCGACCGTGCTTTCGCTTTAAAGCGTCCACCTTCCGCCAAGCTGTCGGATGCAAAAGCGAGAACGCCTGCGCGAATTCTGGTGAAAGCGTCACGGATACCTCCACTCACGCGATCGCCAGTTGATTCGGCATGATCGATCGCAGGCCTCAACTCGGCAATATAACGGATGCTTCAATAGCTTCCGCTGACCCCGTCATGCGGACCGCACCGCCGCCCGCGCGCATCCTTGCCGCATGCTCGTCGATCGCCGGTCCATCACGCATCTGCACTGGCAGCTCGCCCTCGACCGCTCGCGGCTGGCGTCGGGTGAGGTCGTCGTCGGGCTCGACGACCTCGAGCAGGAGATCCGTTCGCTCATCCTGACGCCGAAGGGCAGCGTGCCGCTGAACCCCGAGAAGGGCTGCGACCTCGCGCCTTACGTCGACCGGCCGCCGGCCGTCGGCGTGCCGGCGATGACGCGCGAGGTGTGGACGGCGCTCACCACCTGGTGCAAGCGCATCGTCGTCGAGGACGTGCAGGTGACGATGGTCGCCTTCCACCATTTCTCGATCCCGGTCTTCTGGCGGCCCGTCGAGAGCATCGCCGACGAGATTCGCCGCACAGAGGTCGACTATGTCGCCACCTGAGGCCGTGGTCGAGTCCGTCACGCTCGCCGAGGTCGTGGCCGCTGGCCCGCCGGCGTTCTTCGAGACCGAGGCGACGGCGCTGCTGGCGGCGGCCGTCGCCAAGTTCGAGGCGCTGACCGGGCGCACGCTCTATGACGGCCAAGCGGAAATGTTCCTCCTGGAAACGATCGCCTACATGCTGGCGCTCCGGGCCGAGGAGGAGCAGGCGGCGATCGAGCAGAGCCTGATCGCCTTCGCGGCGGGCGACTTCCTCGACGTGGCGGCCGCCAACAACGCGAGCTATCGCCTGCTGCCCTCCGCCGCCCGTTGCACGCTGCGCTTCACGCTCGCCGCCGTCTCGCCCGTCGCCGTCACCGTGCCGGCCGGAACGCGCGTCGGCGCCGAGGGCGGGGCGATCGTGTTCGCCACCGAGGCCGACCTCGTGATCCCGGCCGGGGCGACGGCGGGCGAGGCCGTGGCGCGGGCGACCACCGCCGGCAGCGCCGGCAACGGCTGGGGCGCCGGCGCCATCGCCTCGATCCTCGATCCCGTCGCCGGCGTCGCGTCCGCCGTCAACGTCGAGGCGACCGGCGACGGCGCCGACCGCGAGGACGACGAGCGTCTTCGGGCGCGGGCGGCGGCCGCGAACCTGCTCCTTTCCGGCGCCGGCCCGCGCGGCGGCTACCGCACGCGGGTGCTCGGCGTGAACGCGGCGATCGCCGACGTCGCGGTCATCCGCCCGTCGCCCGGCGTCATCGAGATCTATCCCTTGATGGCGCACGGCCTGCCGACCGAGCCCGAGCGGGCGGAAATCCTCGCCGCGCTCGACGACGAGACCGTGCGGCCGATGGGCGACGACGTGTTCGTGCTCGTGCCCGAGCCGGTCGACTTCGACGTGACGCTGACGGTGCGCGTCGACCGCATGCCGGCCGCGCTCTCGGCCGCCGCCACCGCCGCGGCGCGGGCGGTGACGGACGGGTGGGGGCAGCGGCTCGGTGGATCGATCGCGCCCTCGGAGATCCTCGCCGCCGTCAAGGCGCTCGTCGGCGTCGTCGACTGCGAGACCGACCTCGCATACCAGGCGCTCGCGGCGCACGAGGTCCGCCGGTGCGGCGCGATCGCCGTCGACGTCCACCTCGTGGGGGCCGCATGACGGCGCCCGTCCGATGGGGCGACCTCGACGCGGCGCGTCTGACGCCGCCGGCGGTCGCCGACCCGCGAGGCCGGGCGATCGTCGAGACCGTGGCGGCCCTGCTGCGCGCGGGGCCGCTGACGCGCTTTCTCCTCACCGATCCGGCGACCGTCATCGCCGCCGCGCTGCCGGCGCAGATCGCCGCCGCCGGCATCTCCGACCTGATCGAGCCGGGCTTGCCCGAGGCCGAGGCGCGGGCGCTCTTGGCCGAGGCGGTCGCCATCAATGCGGCGCGCGGGCGCGTCGCCGGCATCCGCCGCGGCCTCGCCCTCGTCGGGCTCGAAGCCGACGTCGTGCAGTGGCACCGGACGACGCCGAAGGGCGCGCCCAACACCTACGAGATCACGGTGTGGGCCGAGCGGCAGGTGATCCCCGAGGAGGGCGGGCCGCTCGTCAACGACGCCACCCAGCGCCAGGCGCGCCGCATCGTCGACGCGATGAAGCGCTGGTCGCAGGACGGACCGACGCGGTTCGGCATCGCGACCCGGCCGGAGCTGGCCGTCGCGGGCGCGGTTACGGTGGTGCTCCTCATCGCCGTCGATTGCCTCGCGGCCGAGGAGATGATCCCGGCGCCGGCGATCACCGCGGGACCGGCGATCGTCACCTCGGCGGCGGCACCGTCGATCGCCGTCACGGGCATCGTCGGCGAGGCGGTCGAGATCGAGGTGATCTGATGGCGCTCGCGGTCGAAACCCTTCTCACCACGGCCGGCCTCGCGCGCGCGGTCGACGCCGCGAACCTCGGCCTGACGCTCCGGCTCACCCACGTGGTGCTCGGCGACGGCGAGACGGCGCCGACCGAAGCCTCGACGGCGCTCGACAACCCGCGCCTCGGGCCGATCGCCATCCTGTCGGGCACGGCCTTGGAGCCGGCGCGCCTCGCCGTCACCGCCGTCGCCGAGCCGACCGAGGCCTTCACCGTGCGCGAGATCGGCTGGCTGGCCGAGGATGGAACGCTCGTCGCGATCGCCTGGCGCGGCGACGGCATCCTGGCGCTTTCGCCCGGCGTGACGGCGCCCATGGCGCTGACGCTGTCACTCGTCGGGCTGCCGGCCGGGAGCGTCACCGTCGAGGCCGGTGCGCCCGACCTCGACCTCGCCTTCGTGGCGCCGATCGCCGTCCTCGTCGAGGCGATGGCGATGCGCGTCGTCGCCGAGATCGACCAGGAAATCCGGTTGCGCGTGCTGGAAGGCAAGTGGACCGCCAACATGGAGACCGCGCTGTGAGCACGATCACCGATCGCCTGGAGGCGGCGACCGCCTCGCACGAGGCCGCCGCGGCGCGGATGCACGCGCTGCTCGACGCGATCGCAGATTTCGACGCGCGGTTCACGGCGCTCGAAAACCTCGCGATCAACGGCCGCGCGCGGCTCATTGCGGCGGACACGACCATCAACGTGCCGGCCGACTTCGCGACGCTGCAGGAAGCCCACGACAGCCTCTATGGAGCGATGATCTCCCCCGACGTCTATGTGACGATCCAGATCGCCGCCGGCATCCACGCGATCGCCAACGTGCGCGTGTGGCACCCGGACGGCCCTCGGATCAAGATCGTCGGCGCGCCGCTGCCGGGCGCCTTTCCGATCGCCGCGGACGTCGCCGCAACGATCGCCGCCACCCGCGCCCTCGTGCGGGCACGCTTCGCGACCATCCTCACGATCTCCGGCGCGTCGGGGATCATCGTCGAGCGTGGCGGGCTCGGCCTCGTCGACAACATCCTGTTCGACCACGACGGCACGGGTGCAGGGCTCAACCTCGGATGCGTCGTCGCCGTCGAGGGCCGGGTCACGCTCGGCCGGGTCGCCGCCATCGGCTGCGCGATCGCCGGCGGCAACGGCGCCGGCCTCGCCGCCGAGATCACGGGGCAGATCGACGCCGGGCCGGAGTTCTTCATCGCCCACTGCGACGAGTTGGCCCGCAGCCACAACCGCGGCCGCATCTGGCTCGACGGCTCCGCGGCCCCGAACCAGCGCGTGCTCGCCTATGCGAAGCGGGGTGTCGCCGCCCGCGGCAATGGCTCGATCCGCATCGGCGGGGCGACCGTCACCAGCTGCAACCTGTGGGGCCTCTGGGTCGAGAACGAAGGCACGATCGACATCCAGGCCGGCGTGACGTTGAGCGGCAACACCGTGAACCTCGGCGCGAACGGTGGGCGGATCGACGGGAAGCTCGCGCCGCACCTCGGCGCGCCGTCCGCCGCGAACTCGATCGTCGCGAACGAGGGCGGCTACATCGACCTGGAAGGCGCGACCGGCTCGCTCGTCTGCTCGCCGGCGGCCAACACCGTCGGCAACGCCAACAGCTTCGTCCGCATCGCCTGAGGAGCGCCATGAAAGCCGCGATCGACCTTTCCACCGGCCTCGTGCTCGCCACGCACGAGGACTGGCAGACCATTCCGCCGGACGCCTATTCGGTGCCGGTGCTGACGCTGGCAGCGCCGGTCGGCCTCGGCGCCGTCGTAGACGATCCCGTCGCCCTCGCGGCGGCGCTCGCCGACCATGTGCGCGAGCGGACCGAGGCGCTGAGGGCGGCCGCGCTCTCGGCGCACGCGGGCAAGCTCTACGCCTATCGCGCCAAGGCGATCGTCGCCCAGCGGATCGTCGACGCCGGCGAGAGCCCGGCGCCGGAGGACGTCGCCGTCCTCGCGCGCGAGGCGGCGGCGCGGGGCCTCACCGTGCCGGCGCTCGCCGCCCTGATCCTCACGCGCGAGGCCGCCGCCGAGGCGGCCGTGGGCGAGATCGACGGGCTCGAGGTGGAGACGCTGGCGGCCATCGCGGAGGCCGTGGACGGGCCGGCGCTCGCCGGCGCGCTCGATGCCTTCGCGGCCGAGGCCGCGGCGCTGCTGGCGACGATCGAGGCGGGCAACACCACGCCGTGAGCATGATCGCCCCCTCCGCCGACGGCGCCGCCGTCGTGCCACTCGGCCCCCTCGGCCGCGGACACCGGACGGTGCGGGCGCGGGCGCGGCGGGGGCCGTTCGGCGGCGCGTGGGCGGAGAGCGATCTCTACCTGCCGGAGTGGGTGCTCCCCGACGCCACCGCCGGCGACGACTTCGCCCGCTGGCTCTCCTACCGCGAGCCTGCCGGTGCCGGCCAGGGCGGGGAGATCTCCACGCCGGACGTGAAGCTGGCGCACCCTCGTGCGGGGACGCGCGGGCGACGGGACGCGGCCGGCAAGTACCAGACACTTATGGCCGACGTGATCGCGACCGATCATGACGACGCCGGCGTCGCGCTCGGTCTCCAGATCGAGCGCCTCGTAACCTACCAGGGCGTCAACAGCCTGATGACCGGGCTGGTGACGGGAAGTCCCGGCACGCCGCCGACCGGATGGGGCATCCCGGCGCCCGCCGGCCTGACGCGCACTCTCTCGCTCGACACGTCGAGCGGTCGGCCGCGCCTGCGCATCCACTACGTCGGCGCGCCGACGAGCAACTTCCAGTTCATCGGCTTCTTCCATCCCTCACTGACGGTGGCCGCAGCGCCTGGCCAGATCTGGACCCACGCGGCGCGGTTCGGGGGACAGGGCACCGGCCTCGACGCGGGCTCGCTGAGCATCGCCGTTTGGGAAACGGACGCCGCGAACACCCTCCTGCGATCGAGCAACCTCGGCGGCGTCGCGCCGCTCGCCCATCTTCGGCGGTCGAAGTCGCTCACGGTCGGCGCCGGCACGGCGTTCCTGCGCTTCCTGTTCGCGACCGGCATCATCGCCGCCGCCACGCCTTGCGACTTTTGGATCGACATCGAGTGCCCAACCCTGACGCAGACCTCCTACCTGCCGTCCGAGTACCTGGTCGGCACGTCGGCGCTCACCCGCGCCCCCGATACCGCCTCCGCGGCGCTCGGCGATTGGTTCGGCGCCGCCGGCACGCTCTTGAGCGAGTACCTGTTGCCGGCCGCCGTGCCGTCGGCGCTCGGTAACGCCTTTATCGCCTCGCTGTCCGACGGGACGATCGACAACGAGGTCGCCCTGTTCGCCAGCTATGCCGGCAACCCTGCTGCCGGCATCGTCATGAGCGAGGGGGCGCTCGAAGCCAACATCTACCTCGCCGGCGCCGTGACCGCCGGCCAGATCGTCCGGCAGTCGATGGCGTGGCAGGCCGGCGATGCGCGGCTCGTCGCCGGCGCGGTCGCCGGCGTGCCGGACACCACGGTCGTCGCTCCGGACGGCCTCACGACGCTCCAGCTCGGCCGCCGCGCCGACGGCACGTTCGCGATGGAGGGCTGGCTCCGCCGCTGGTTCTACGTGCCGCGCGCCATGACGACCCCGGAGATCCAGGCGGCCCATAGCTGGCTGGAGGCGAACCCGTGACGCGCTGGATCGACAACCTCATGCGCTACGACGACGAGGCGGCCGCCGTCGCCGCGCTGGCGCACCTGCGCGCCGGCGACGTTTGGACCGCCCCGGTCGTGCCCGTTGTCGTGGTCTACGCCAACGCGGTCTACGGCGAGCCCGATCCGGAGACGGGCGATGCGCCGCTGATCACGCCGGCGATCGTCGCCGACGGTCACTGGATGATCACCGTCACCGACGGGCCGGATGCCGACCTCCTCGACCGCGAGGAATGCCGCCTCGCCACCGACCGGGCGGCGGCCGTCGCGGGCGAGCCGTTCGGGCTCCTCTGCCGCGAGGCGCCGGAGGTGATCGACGCGGTGCTCCGCATCGAGCCGCTGTTCGGCGGCTCGGCCTATCCATTCGGCAACCTGGTGATGATCGTCTGAGGGGAGACGGGGGCCGGCGGGAGCCGGCCGCGGGGGCTGAGGTTGGCGCCAAGACCCCGCTCGACGGAAGAGTGCTCAGCGTCGACCCGCCACGGCCCGAGGGCCGCGCGGGGAGACTGGCACGATGGACCCTAACAAGTGGAGTCTGTACGATGCGGTCGCTGCCGCGCCCTACTGTTTCGCGCGGCCCGCAACGCGATCGCCGACGCGATCGAGATCAAGTGCCGCCGCTGTGGCACCCTGACCATCCTGAGGCCCCCCGAGCCCACACCCGAGCGCCGCGAGCGCGCCCAGGAAAGGGCCGTTCATGGCTCGGAAGACCAAGGCGGCTGACACCGTCAGCCGCGCCGCCCGCGCGTCCGCGATCGAGGTGCGGATCAGCGTCGGCTCCTACCGCTTCCTCGTTTCCGACCGGGCGTTCCGGCGCTGGGAACGCGGCCTGCAGAACGCGGCGGGCTTCGGCCGCGAGGCCTTGCTCGCGGAGATCCGGCGGAGGCTCGCGCTATGAGCCTCTCGCTCCGTCCGCTCGCCGACCTCCGCCCCGATGCGGACAACCCGCGCGAGGCCTCGCCCGAGCGCCTGGCGCTCGTCCGGCTGTCGCTCGCCAAGCTCGGCTTCCTGCTGCCGCTGGTGGCGACGCCGGACGGCCTTCTGCTCTCCGGCCACCAGCGGGCGCGGGAGGCCCGCCGGATCGGGCTCGATCAGGCGCCGGTTCTGACGGTGGCGGTCGCCGATGACGGCCGGCGCCGCGGCCTCAACATCCTGCTCAATCGCGCCACCAACGATTTCCGGGGGCGCGACGTGCGGCACGGCGAGATCGACGCGCCGGCGCTCGCCCGCCGGCTCGCGGCCCTGCCGGACACGCGCGATCCCTTCCCGTGCCTCGCGGCGGAGGATCGCCCGATCGGCGACCTTCTCGCCGCCAATCCGGAGCCGTTCGACGACTACATGGCGAGCGTCGCCGGGTCGCTCCTCGTCGCCGGCGTCGCCTATCCGCTCGTCGTCGACGAGGGCCTCCGCGTCCTCAACGGCGCCGGTCGGCTCTGCCGGCTCGCCGTCGACGGCGCCGCGGCGGCGTCGTGCGTGGTGGTGCCCGGCCGCCGGCGCGCGGCGGCGGCGCGGCTCGCCTTGAACGCGCTGTCGATGGACTTCGCCTTCGCCGGCGTCTCGGCCGACCTCCTGCGCTACAACGCCTTCCGCCGGGCGCGGCTGCGCCGGAAGCACCTCGGCTCGGGCTTCGTCTTCCCGGTGTGGAAGGGGCGCGCCACCGACTTCGATCTCGACGCGAGCCTCGCGGACTGGCGCGCCGCCTATGGCGGCCGCGTCCTCGACTTCGGCGCGGGACATGGTGACGAGGCGGCGATGCTCGCCGCGCGCGGCATCGACGTTCTCGCCTTCGAGCCGTTCCCGATCGCCGGCGACGCGCCCGACCCGGCGGCCGGGCGGGCGTCCGCCCGCGCGCTGCTGCGGGCCGCCGCCGACGGTCGGGCGTTCTCCTCGGTCGTGCTGTCGAGCGTGCTCAACTCGGTGCCGTTCGCCGAGGACCGGGCGCACCTCGTGGCGATCGTCGCGGCCCTCTGCCGGCCGACGACGACGGTGTTCGCGGCGGCGCGCGGCGACGGCGATCCCGGCTGGCGCGGCGTGCTCGGCGGCGGGCATCTCTCCGCCGCCTCGCGCGGCCGCATCCAGTTCCCGGCCGAGGAGCCCGGGACGCTGCTCGGCGACCTGCGGGCGGCGCCGAAGATCCAGAAGTTCCATGCGCCCGACGAGTTCAAGGCGCTGTTCGAAGCCCGCTTCGAGGAAGTGACGATCGGCCGGCACATCAACAACGTGACGGCGATCTGCCGGCGGCCGCGGCCGATCGACCGCGGCGCGCTGCGCGACGCGCTCGTCTTCGAGTTCGACCTGCCTTACCCGGACGGCTCGCGCATGGGCCTCGCCGGCGAGGCGATCGCGGCCTTCTCCCGCCAGCTCGGGGTGACGCTGTGAGCGACTGGACCTTCGAGACCCTGCCGGACTTCGATCGCCACGTCCGGGCACACCTGCCGTGGTACGACATGGTGACAGATGCAGTGGCGCTGGTCGCCCGCCACTACATCCCGCCGGGCGGGCTCGTCTACGACATCGGCGCCTCGACGGGCAACGTCGGCCGGGCGATCGGCGCGACGCTCGAGGAGCGGGAGGCGCGGCTCGTCGCCATCGAGCCCTGCCGCAACCTCGCGCGGCGCTACCAGGCGCCGGGCAGCGTCGTCGAGGCCGACGCGCTCGCCTTCGACTTCGCCCCGCACGACGTCTCGATCCTGTTCCTGACGCTGATGTTCCTGCCGGTCGCCGAGCGGGCGGCGCTGGTCGCCCGCCTCAGGCGGCTCCTGCGGCCGGGCGGCGCCTTGATCGTCGTCGACAAGTGCATGCCGCCGGCGGGCTATGAGGCGATCGTCCACCTCCGCCTGACGCTAGCCGGCAAGGTGCGTGCCGGGGTGAGCGCCGAGGAGATCGTTGAGAAGGAGATCGCGCTCTCGGGGGTGCAGCGGCCGATCGACATCGAGGAGCTCGGTCCGGGCGCGCTGGAGGTGTTCCGCTTCGGCGATTTCGCCGCCTGGATCATCCCCGCGTGAGGGGCGCGGTGCTGCCAAATATCCCGTGCATCACTGCCAAAGGCGGCGGCGCGCTACAGGTGGAGGCGACGCCGACCGCGCCCGGCTGACGTTCGCCGTCGAGAGATGGTGCGGCAGAGAGGCGAAGCCGCGCCCGCGCGCAGGGGTGGTGTGGCGGCTGCGCGCAAACGACGATGGTGCGGGTGGTCGGACTCGAACCGACACTCTGTCGCCAGAAGCGGATTTTGAGTCCGCCGCGTCTACCATTCCGCCACACCCGCGGGCGCAGGCGGCCGCGGTGCCGCGGCCGACCGGTCGGCGAGGCGCCGACGCCCGGTTTCTGCCATGCGCCGCCGCATCCGTCTAGCGCACGCGCGATCGCCGCGCCCTGGCCGCGCCACCCGACCGGCGAGCCGGCGCGTCAGCCCTCCGGCACGTTGCGGGCGAGCTCGTCGATCCAGGCGTCCGCCTCGGCGTCCGAAGGCGCGCGCCAGTCGCCGCGCGGCGACAGCGAGCCGCCGGAGGAGATCTTCGGCCCGTTCGGCACCGCCGAGCGCTTGAACTGGTTGGCGAAGAAGCGCGCCAGGAACACCGCCAGCCAACGGCGGATCGTGGCGAGGTCGTAGGCGACGCGCTCGTCGGCCGGCACCGCGGCAGGCCAGGCCCCGCGCGCCGCGTCGCCCCAGGCGTGGAGGGCGAGGAAGGCGATCTTCGAGGGACGGAAGCCGTAGCGCGTCAGGTAGTAGAGCGTGAAATCCTGCAGCGCGTAGGGGCCGACCATCCGCTCGGTCGACTGGATGGCGCCGGTGGCGCTCGCCGGCACGAGCTCGGGAGAGATCTCCGTCGCGACCACCCGGTCGAGCACGGCGGCGGTCTCGTCGTCGACGTCGCCGGAGCGGGCGATGAAGCGGATCAGGTGGCGGATCAGCGTCTTCGGCACCGAGGCGTTGACGTTGTAGTGGGACATGTGGTCGCCGACGCCATAGGTGCACCAGCCGAGCGCCAGCTCCGACAGGTCGCCGGTGCCGACGACGAGGCCGCGCCGCTGGTTCGCGAGGCGGAACAGGTAGTCGGTCCTGAGCCCCGCCTGCACGTTCTCGAAGGTGACGTCGTAGACCGCCTCGCCCTTCGCGAACGGGTGGCCGAGGTCGGCCAGCATCTGGCGCGCCGCCGGGCGGATGTCGATCTCCGCCGCCGACACGCCGAGCGCCCGCATCAGCGCCCAGGCGTTCTCGCGCGTCGCGTCCGAGGTCGCGAAGCCCGGCAGCGTGTAGGCGAGAACGTTCGCCCGCGGCAGGCCGAGACGGTCCATGGCGCGGACGGCGACGATGAGCGCCTGCGTCGAATCGAGGCCGCCCGAGACGCCGATGACGGCGTGCTCGAGCCCGGTCGCCTCGAGCCGCTTGGCGAGGCCCTGCACCTGGATGTTGTAGGCCTCGTAGCAGTGCTCGGCGAGGCGGGCGGGGTCGGACGGCACGAACGGGAAGCGCTCGACGGCGCGGGCGAGCGTCACCGGCCGGTCGGGCGGGTCGATGTGCATGGCGACGGTGCGGAAGGCCCGGCCGCCGGCCTCGACCCGCATGCATTCGCCGAAGGTGTTCAGCCGCATCCGCTCCTGGCGCAGGCGGCCGAGATCGACGTCGGCGGTGGCCATCGTCGGGCCGGCCGGGAAGCGCTCGGTCTCGGCGAGGCGCTCGCCGATCTCGAACACCGCCGCATGGCCGTCCCAGGCGAGGTCGGTGGTCGATTCGCCGGGACCGGCGGCGGAGTAGGCGTAGGCGGCGACGGTGCGCGCCGACTGGCTGGCGCAGAGCAGGCGGCGGGTGTCGGCCTTGCCGATGGTGATGTTGCTGGCCGACAAATTGAGCAGCAGCTCGGCGCCGGCGAGCGCGCCGTGCGTCGACGGCGGCAGCGGCACCCACAGGTCCTCGCAGATCTCGATGTGGACGGTGACGGCGAGGGCGCCGGCGGAACGGAACAGAAGGTCGGTGCCGAACGGCGCCTCGGCCCCGGCGACGGTGATCGTCTCGTCCGCGACGCCGAGTCCGGAGGCGAAGTGGCGGCGCTCGTAGAACTCGCGGTAGTTCGGCGGGTAGCTCTTCGGCACGACGCCCAGCACCGCGCCGCGGTGAATGGCGATCGCGGTGTTGTAGAGGCGGCCGCGGTGGCGCAGCGGCGCGCCGACGACGAGGAGCGGATAGAGATCCCGCGAGGCCTCGACGAGCCGCCCGATCGCCGCCTCGACGGCGTCGTTCAGCGCATCCTGGAGCAGGAGGTCGTCGATCGCGTAGGCCGAGAGCCCGAGCTCGGGAAACAGCATCACCGCCGCGCCGACGGCGTCGCCCTCGCGGGCGAGCGCCAGCGTCTCCTCGAGGTTCTTCACCGGGTTGCCGACGTGGCTGCGCGGCACGCACGTCGCGATGCGGATGAACTCGTGACTGTAGAGGGAACCAAAATTCGCGATCACCACGCCACCCGTCGCCTTGCCAGCACCCGGAAGCTCTAGCAAACCCAGGCCCGGCCGGCGAGGCGGCGCGGCGTCCGGCGCGGCGGATGGGTCCGGCCGCCCCCGCTCAACGGCCTTTCAGGATGGCGGCGACGTGCTCGGCCCCCGCGGCCGCGGCCTTGGCGGCGGCGGCCTTGCGCTCGCTGTAGCGGCTGGTGAAGTAGTCGGTGCGGTCGCGCATCAGGAGGGTGAACTTCATCAATTCCTCCATCACGTCGACGACGCGCTCGTAATAGGGCGAGGGCTTCATTCGGCCGTCGTCGTCGAACTCCTGGTAGGCCTTGGCGACCGACGACTGGTTGGGAATCGTCACCATCCGCATCCAGCGCCCGAGCACGCGCAGCGCGTTGACGGCGTTGAACGACTGCGAGCCGCCGGAGACCTGCATCACCGCCAGGGTGCGGCCCTGGGTCGGCCGGACGGCGCCGATCTCGAGCGGGATCCAGTCGATCTGGCACTTGAAGACGCCGGTGATGGTGCCGTGCCGCTCCGGGCTCACCCACACCTGCCCCTCAGACCAGGCCGAGAGGGCGCGCAGCTCCTGCACCTTCGGGTGGTCGGCCGGCACGCTGTCGGGCAGCGGCAGGCCGCGCGGGTCGAAGATCCGCGTCTCGGCGCCCATCCGCGTCAAGAGGTGCGCCGCCTCCTCGGCGAGGAGGCGCGAGTAGGAGCGCTCGCGCAGCGAGCCGTAGAGCAGGAGGATGCGCGGCGGGTGGGTCGAGATCTGGCGCGCGGCGAGCTTGCCGAGATCCGGCAGGTCGAGGTGGTCGTGGTCGAGGGCCGGCAGCGCCGGCCCCTCGGTCGCGTCGTCGTGCATCGCGGAAAAAGTCCTCTTCAGGCGGCCGGCCGGAGGTTCGGCCGCGACAGGATCGCCGCCGCCCAGAAGCCGGCGACGAGGATCAGCGAGCCGACGATCGCCGCCACCAGCACCGCGTCGTAGGAGCCGGACGCCTGCCACAGCATGGCGGCGGCGAGCGGGGCCGCGGCCTTGGCGATCATCGACGGCGCGGTGAGGGCGCCGTTGACCGCCCCATAGGCGTCGCGCGTCAGCATCTCCGGCACGGCGAGGCCGCGCACGATGGTCATCACGCCGTTGGCGGCGCCGTAGAGGGCGGCGACGAAGGCGACGAGGGCGAAGGTCGGCGGCAGCACCTCGAGGGCGACGAGCGCCACCGGGAAGGCGACGACGACGGCCGAGCCGATCAGCCGCACCGAGGCACGCGGCGCGAAGGCCCAGATCGCGATGCGGCCGGCCACCTGCGACGGCCCGATGATCGCCATCGCCATCACCACCGTCGCGGTGTCGAGGCCGCGCTCGACGAGGATCGGGTAGAAGTGGAAGGTGAAGGCCGAGAAGGTGCCGGCATAGGCCGTGAGCGCCAGCGCCAGCGCCCAGAAGGCTGGCCGGCGGGCGACCGCCCGGACCGCCGCGCCGCCGGCGAGCGGCGGGGCGGCGCCGGGCCCGCGCTCGGCCGACGGCGCATCGGCGGTGGGATCGATGACGGCGAAATAGACGCCGGCGCAGACGACGAGGTTGACGACGCCGAGGAAGACGAGGGCGCCGCGCCAGCCGAAGCCGTCGATCGCGAGCTGGATCAAGGGGATGAACACCGTGGAGGCGAAGCCGCCCCACAAGGTGAGCGCGGTGATGCCGGCGCGGGCGCGCTCGGCGCCGGTGCGCCGGGCGACCACCGCGAAGGCCGGCTCGTAGAGCGTCGCCGCCTGCAAGAGGCCGACGCCGGCCGCGAGGACGTAGAAGAGGACGAGGCTCTCGACCTGCGACCAGGCGAGGAGCAGGAGGCCCGCCGCGGCGGAGCCGGCCACCATCACCCGGCGGCCGCGGCCGCGGTCGATCGCCGCGCCGATCGGATAGGCGGCGAGGCCGGCGAGCACCAGTCCGAGGGTCGCGGCGCCGTAGAGGGCGGGCTTCGACCAGCCGAGGTCGGTCCCCATCGCCTCGGCGATCAGCGGAAACGAGTAGTAGAGCGAGCCCCACGAGCAGATCTGGCCGATGCCGAGCCCGGTGATGAACAGGCTGCGGCCGCCGGGCGGGCGGTGGCCGCGCGGGTCGTCGGCGAAGGCGGCCGCCTGCGTCACCGCCCGGCCCCGCAGCACGAGGAGCCGGCGGGCGCCGCCGCGATGGAGATCGCCCGATCGGCCTCCGCCGCGCAGCCGCAGCCGTCGCCGCCGGCCGCCTTCGCCGTCGCGTCGGCCAGGCAGCAGGCGTCGACGGCGGCCGGAGCCGGGCCGCCGCAGCAGCCGGCCGACGCGGGCTCCGCGCCCACCGGCGTGGCGCTGCACACCCCGGTCTCCGGCAGCACCAGCCGGACGTCGCGCGCCGCGGCGTGGTCGCCGGCGATCTCGGCCACGACCGAGCGGACCTGCTCGTAGCCCGTCGCCATCAGGAAGGTCGGCGCCCGGCCGTAGGACTTGGCGCCGACCACGTAGACGCCGGGCTCCTCCGGATGGGCGAGCTCGCGGGCGCCGTGCGGCGGCACGGTGCCGCAGGAATGCACGTTCGGATCGATCAGCGGCGCCAGCGCCGGCGGCGCCTCGGTCGCCGGATCGAGGACGACGCGCAGTTCGCGGAGCAGCGCGAGATCGGGGCGGAAGCCGGTCGCCACCACGACGCGGTCGACCGCGAGCGCGATCGGCGCCTCGCGCAGGGTGCCGGAGACAAGGAGGCCGGCGGCCCGGCGCTCGATCCGCGCGGCGGCGAACGGCGCGAGGACCTCGACCCGCCCGTCGGCGATCACCCGCTCGGCGGCGAGGCCGAGGGCGCCGCGAGCGGGGAGCTGGTCGCCGGCGCCACCGCCCCGGAGGCCGCTAGCGCGATCGCGGCGCAGCGCCCAGAGGATGCGGGTGCCGGGCGCCGTCTCCTGCAGCCGGACGAGATCGAGCACCACGTTGATCGCCGAGTGGCCGGCCCCGACGACGAGCACGGTCGCGCCGGCGTAGCGCGCGCGCTCCTGCCCGGCGACGTCGGGAATGCCGGTCGCGATCAGATCGGCGGCCTTGTCCTCGCCCGGCACCGGCCGCCCGTCGACCCCGATCGGGTTCGGCGTGCCCCAGGTGCCGGACGCGTCGATCACCGCGCGTGCCGGCGTCCGGTGCTCCTCTCCGGCCCGATCGCGCCACGCGACCGAGAACGGCGCGGCGGCGCGGCCGACCGACGTCAGCTTGTCCAGCCCGGCGCGGGCGACGGAGACGACCGTCGCGCCGAGCACGAGATGCGGCGCGATCGCCGGGTGGGCGGCGAGCGGCGCGAGGTAGCGCCGCACGATCTCGCCGCCGGTCGGCAGCGCGCGCGGGTTGGGCGCGGACCAGCCGGTGCCCTCGAGCAGCCGGCGGGCGGCCGCGTCGATGTCGTAGGACCACGGCGAGAAGACGCGCACGTGCCCCCAGTCCAGCATCGCCGCGCCGACCGTGTCGCCGCGCTCGAGGATGACCGGCGTCAGGCCGCGCTCGACGAGGTGGGCGGCGGCGGCGAGGCCAACCGGGCCGGCGCCGATGATCGCGATGGGCAGCGTGTCCGCCATGTTCCGTTCCTTCGAGGGTGCGCCGACGGCCGCCGCGCGCGGCAGGCTCGGGGCGCCTATGGGCAGCACGTGGCGTCGCCGGGGTCGCCCTCGACGAGGCTCTGGGAGGCGATCAGCAGGTGCGTCACCTCCATCCACGCCTCGACGGCCACCTTGAAGGCGGCGCGGCCCTTGTCGGTCAGGGTGTAGACCTTGCGCTCGCGGCCGGAGACCACCTGCGCCTCGGCGGTGAGGTAGCCGCCCTCCTCGAACTCGCGCAGCACCGGGTAGATGGTGCCCTCGGTCGGCGAGCAGCAGCCGTTGGTGGTGCGCTCGACGGCGCGGGCGATGTCGTAGCCGTGCATCGGCTGCTGGTGCAGCACGCTCAGGATGAAGAACTTCGACAGGCTCATCTTGATCGTGCCGTTCCAGTAGGCCCGGCTCAGGAAGTCCTGAGCCGGCTTGCCGACGGGCGCGACGGGAGCGGTCGATGGATGCATCGATGATCTAGGCATGGCTGAACGCTATGCATCGATCGTCGACGTGTCAAGGGTCGATGGGTCTGGCGCCGTTCGTGCCCCAATCGGGAATCCGCCGGGTGACGGCGCCCCGCGCCGCACGCTCCGCGGCTTCCACACACGGGCTTGCATTCGACAATAGTTCCATTATTCTGGATATATGGATTTGGAAACCGCCCTCCTCGCATTCGCCGCGCTGTCGCAGCCGACCCGGCTCGAGGCCTACCGCCTGCTCGTCGCGCACGAGCCGGCCGGGCTCGCCGCCGGTGCGATCGCCGAGCGGCTGGCGGTGCCGCAGAACACCCTTTCGGCGCACCTCGCCGTGCTCGCCCGCGCCGGGCTCGTGGCCTCCGAGCGGCGCGGCCGCTCGATCGTCTACCGCGCCGACCTCGCGGCGATGCGCGATCTCGCCCTCTTCCTGATGCGCGACTGCTGCGGCGGCCGCCCGGAGGTGTGCGCGCCGCTGATCGCCGACCTCACCCCCTGCTGTCCCGCCCCGGAGACGACCGATGTCTGAGCGCGTCTACAACGTGCTGTTCCTCTGCACCGGCAATTCCGCCCGCTCGATCCTCGCCGAGAGCGTGCTCTCGCAGGACGGCCGCGGCCGCTTCCGCGCCTTCTCGGCCGGCAGCCATCCGAAGGGCGCGGTCAATCCGATCGCGCTCAAGGTGCTGGAGCGCGCGGGCTATCCCGCGACCGGCTTCCGCTCGAAGAGCTGGGACGAGTTCGCCGCCCCCGGCGCGCCGGTGATGGACTTCGTCTTCACCGTCTGCGACCAGGCGGCCGGCGAGGCCTGCCCGTTCTGGCCCGGCCAGCCGATGACGGCGCACTGGGGCATCGAGGACCCGGCCGCCGTCGAGGGCACCGAGCTCGAGAAGGAGGCCGCCTTCGTCGCCGCCCTGCGCTACATGAAGAACCGCATCAACGCCTTCGCCGCCCTGCCGATCGCCAGCCTCGACCGGCTCGCCCTCGGCGCCAAACTGCGCGAGATCGGCGCCTCCGAGGGCGCCACGGCGCCCCGCTCCGACGTCGCCTGAGGGGGTCCACCGTGCAGCCGATCGACGTCGTCATCTACCACAACCCGGCCTGCGGCACCTCGCGCAACGTGCTCGGGCTCATCCGCAACGCCGGCATCGAGCCGCACGTCGTCGAGTACCTGAAGACGCCGCCGAGCCGGGTGATGCTGGAGACGCTCATCGCCCGCATGGGCATCCCCGTCCGCGCCCTCTTGCGCGAGAAGGGCACGCCCTATGAAGCGCTCGGCCTCGCCGACCCGACGCTCACCGACGCCGCGCTCCTCGACGCGATGATGGCCGAGCCGATCCTGATCAACCGGCCGATCGTCGTGACGCCGCTCGGCGTCCGCCTCTGCCGGCCGTCGGAGACCGTGCTCGACCTCCTGCCGGCGCCGCAGCAGGGCGGCTTCGCCAAGGAGGACGGCGAGCAGGTCGTCGCCGCCGACGGCCGCCGCATCCTCTGACATCGCCACCGCCTCCGACCGGGAGCCCGCCATGGCCACGACCGACCTTCCCGCCCCGGCCGCGCGGCCGGGCATGAACCTGTTCGAGCGCTGGCTCACTTTGTGGGTGGCGCTCTGCATCGTCGCCGGCGTCGGCCTCGGCCACCTGATGCCCGGCACCTTCGCGACGATCGCCGCCGCCGAGGTGGCGAACGTCAACCTCGTCGTCGCCGTGCTGATCTGGCTGATGATCGTGCCGATGCTGCTCAAGATCGACTTCGGCGCCCTCGGCGAGGTGCGCCGCCACTGGCGCGGCGTCGGGGTGACGCTGTTCGTCAACTGGGCGATGAAGCCGTTCTCGATGGCGCTGCTCGGCACCTTCTTCATCGGCCACCTGTTCGCGCCGCTGCTGCCGGCCGACCAGATCGGCTCCTACATCGCCGGCCTCATCCTGCTCGCCGCCGCGCCGTGCACGGCGATGGTGTTCGTGTGGTCGAACCTCTGCGACGGCGAACCGCACTTCACCTTGAGCCAGGTCGCCCTCAACGACCTCATCATGGTGTTCGCCTTCGCGCCGATCGTCGGCCTCCTGCTCGGCGTCGCCTCGATCACCGTGCCGTGGTCGACGCTCCTCCTCTCGGTCGTGCTCTACATCGTCGTGCCGGTGATCGTCGCGCAGGTCGCCCGGCGGGCGCTGATCGCCCGCAGCGGCGAGGCCGGCCTCGGCCGGGTGCTCGCGATCCTGCAGCCGGTGTCGCTCGTGGCGCTGCTGGCGACGCTGGTGCTGCTGTTCGGCTTCCAGGGCGAGCGCATCCTCTCCGAGCCGCTCGTCATCCTGCTCCTCGCGGTGCCGATCCTGATCCAGGTCTACCTCAACGCCGGCATCGCCTATTGGCTCAGCCGGCGCTTCGGCGTCGCCTGGTGCGTGGCGGCGCCGGCGGCGCTGATCGGCGCCTCGAACTTCTTCGAGCTCGCCGTCGCCGCGGCCATCAGCCTGTTCGGGCTCGGCTCCGGGGCGGCCCTCGCCACCGTCGTCGGCGTCCTCGTCGAGGTGCCGGTGATGCTCTCGGTGGTCGCGATCGTGAAGGCCTCGCGCGGCTGGTACGAGGCCGGCGCGGTACGCTGAGCGATGGCGGTCGGCGGCGGCCGGCGTGCTATGATTGTCCATGGACCAATGGCTGCCAGAGGGCGCCGTCGCGCCCGCCGCCACTCGGCCGGCCCCCGCGCCGCGCCACCTCGCCCGCCTCGCTGAGGCCGGACGGGCGCTCCTCGCCCTGGCGCTGCCGCCGGTCTGTCTCGCCTGCCGCCGCCCGGTCGCCGACGAGCCGTCGCTCTGCGCCCACTGCTGGGGCGGCCTCAGGCTGATCGACCGGCCGTTCTGCGAGCGGCTCGGCACTCCCTTCGCCTACGACCTCGGCCCCGGCGCCATTTCGGCCGAGGCGATCGCCGCCCCGCCGCCCTATGCCCGCGCGCGCGCCGCCGTGCTCTACGGCGATGTCGCCGGCACCCTGGTGCAAGGCCTCAAGTACCGCGACCGCACCGAGATCGCCGCCCTGCTCGGCCGGCTCGCCGCGCACGGCGGGCGCGACGTCCTCGCCGACGCCGACCTCCTGGTGCCCGTGCCGCTGCATCGTCGCCGGCTGTGGTCGCGCCGCTTCAACCAGGCGGCCGCGATCGCCGACGCCATCGGACGGACGGCGGGCGTCGCCGTCGACCCGTTCGCCCTCGAGCGCGTGCGGAGGACCCGCCAGCAGGTCGGCCTGGATGCGGCTCGGCGCGCCGACAACGTGCGCGGCGCCTTCCGGGTCCCGGAGCGCGCCCGAACGGCCGTCGCCGGCCGCAAGATCGTGCTCGTCGACGACGTGCTGACCTCCGGCGCCACCGTCGCCGCGGCGACGCGGGCGCTCCTCCGCGCGAAGCCGGCGCGGGTCGACGTCATCGTCTTCGCCCGCGTCGCCAAGGAGGGCGACGCGCCGGCCGCCGACCTCTAGGCGGCACGGCGCTTGCCTGTCGCGGGTCGGTCCCCTAGATGGGGTGGAAGACATTGCGAGCTTTGATCGTCATGGCCCACGTCGTCGTCTACACGCGCCAGCTCTGCGGCTACTGCACCGCCGCCAAGCGGCTGCTCGATCAGAAGGGCGTCGTCTTCGAGGAGATCGACGCCACCGGCCGCCCGGACGCACGCGCCGAGATGATCGCGCGCGCCCGGGGCCGCTCGACCTTCCCCCAGATCTTCGTCGGCGACGTCCACGTCGGCGGCTGCGACGACCTCTACGCCCTCGATCGCGGCGGCGGCCTCGACCGGCTGCTCGCCGAGAGCGGACAGCCGGCATGAGCGGGCTCCGCATCGCCGCGGTGCAGATGCGCTCCGGCCGCAGCGTCGGCGCCAACATCGACGCGGCCGAGGCGATGATCCGCTCCGCAGCCACGGACGGCGCCGGCTACGTGCTGACCCCGGAGATGACCAACCTCCTCGAGCGCGACAAGCGCGCGCTGATGGCGGCGATCACCACCGAGGAGATGTGCCCTGCCCTCGCCCGCTTCCGCGACCTCGCGGCCGAGCTCGGCATCTTCCTGCACGTCGGCTCGCTGGCGCTGAAGCTCGCCGACGGCGGCGTCGCCAACCGCGGCTTCCTGATCGGGCCGGACGGGGCGATCCTCGCCCGCTACGACAAGATTCACATGTTCGACGTCGACCTGCCGAACGGCGAGAGCTGGCGCGAATCCGCCACTTACCGCGCCGGCGAGCACGCCGTCGTCGCCGACCTGCCGGGCATCCGGCTCGGCCTCTCGATCTGCTACGACGTGCGCTTTCCGCAGCTCTACCGCGGCCTCGCCAAGGCCGGCGCCGGGCTCCTCGCCGTGCCGGCGGCGTTCACCCGCCAGACCGGCGAGGCGCACTGGCACGTTCTTCTCCGCGCGCGGGCGATCGAATCCGGCGCCTACGTGATCGCCGCCGCGCAGGGCGGCACGCACGAGGACGGGCGGGAGACCTACGGCCACAGCCTGATCGTCGACCCGTGGGGCGTGGTGATCGCCGAGGCGGGCACCGAGCCCGGCGTCATCGCCGCCGACATCGACCCCGCCGCCGTCGCCGCCGCCCGCGCCCGCATTCCGGCGCTCGCCAACGACCGGCCGTTCGCCCTGCCCGACCTCGGGCGCGCCGCGAGCGCGCCCGAAAAGGCGGCCTCGTGATCCACTACACCCTCGTCTGCGACGGCGACCACGACTTCGAAGGCTGGTTCCGCTCCTCCGACGACTTCGAGACCCAGGCGGCGCGCGGCCTCCTCGCGTGCCCGGTGTGCGGCTCGACGAAGGTCGCGCGCGCGCTGATGGCGCCGGCCGTCCGGTCCGAGCGGGCGAGCCCGCCGGCAGCCGGCGAGGCGGCCGGACCTGCCCCCGCCGCCGCCCCGCCGGCCCCGGCCGAGACGGTGCCGGCGCCGATCGCCATGGCGATGGCGAATGCGGCGATGGCCGACCCTCGCGCCGCGGCGATGGTCGCGATGCTGCGGCAACTCCGCCAGCACGTCGAGGCGACGGCGGAGAACGTCGGCAAGCGCTTTCCCGAGGAGGCGCGCAAGATCCACTTCGGCGAGACCGAGGCCCGCGGCATCTACGGCGAGGCCTCGCGCGAGGAGGTCGAGGCGCTCCTCGAGGAGGGCGTCGACGTGCACCCCTTGCCGCTGCTGCCGGAAGATCGCAACTGAGGCGGCGCGATGCGCCGGCGCCGGGATTGCCCGGCCGAGCCGTCCCCCAGATCATTCCGCGCCCGCACAATTTAGAGCGCCTCGAATCTGCGCAATGGCGAAGCTTTCCCGAAGCTGAACAGCCCCTCTCGCGATATCGAGCCATCTACTGTAAATGCCGATCCTACGGAGTGGCCTGCCGCCTCCGGGCGGCAATGGCGGGGATTCTGGCGCCGTGCCTGGTTCAGGCTCGACGTAGCTGAGATCGAGGGGCGTTTCATGATCAAGGACCTTCGCGGCACGCTCGCCGCGCTCATCCTGGTGCTCGCGGCCGCGCCGATCGCCGCGGCCGGACCGTTGGCGGACAAGGCGCCGGAGGCGGCGGTGCTCGAAGCGGACGCGCGCGCGGGCGGCGCGGCGGTCATCGTCGAGCTCGCCGTGCCCGCCCTCGCCGCCGCCGAGGCGGCCGGCGACGACGCGTCGCGCGAGGCGGCCGTGGCGGCCGCCGTCGACGGGTTCGTCGCCCGCTTCTTCACCGGCCGCGAGGCGGCCGAGAAGCGGCAGTCGGTGAAGACGATGCGCTACGCTCCCCTCGTCGCCTTCGTGGCGACGCCGCAGGAGCTCGCTCGGCTCGCCGCCGATCCCTCCGTCGTGGCGGTGCACGAAGACGGGATGAACGACTTCCAGCTCATCCAATCCGTCCCGCTCGTCGGCATGCCCGAGCTCTGGGAGGACGAGGGCGGCGCCGGGCGGGGCCAGGGCACCGTGGTCGCGATCGTCGACAGCGGCGTGCAGTCCAGCCATCCCTTCGTGCGCGGCCGGGTCATTCGGCAGGCGTGCTTCTCGAGTGCCCAGAAGAAGGGCAAGAAGCGCACCGTGAGCCTCTGCCCGAACGGCAGGGACTCGCAGATCGGCGGCAACGCCGGCGAGAACTGCAAGCTCGAGGGCTGCGAGCACGGCACGCACGTCGCCGGCATCGCCGCCGGCCGCAACCGCAAGGGCGGCTCCGACGACCGGCCGGCCACCGGTATCGCGCCCCTGGCCGACATCGTCGCGATCAAGGTCGCCGCCGAGGTCGCCGCCACCGGCGCCGTTACGGTGAACGACAGCGACTGGATCGCCGCGCTCGAGTACCTCTACAAGGAGCGGCGCACGATCGGCCGCGGCAAGCGGCTCGTCTCGATCAACATGAGCCTCGGCAGCAAGCCGAAGCACAAGACGCCGTGCGGCGGCAACCCGGGCCGGACGATCATCCGCCTGCTGCGCGAGGCCGGCGTCGCCACCGTCATCTCGACGGGCAACGAGTACAAGACGGCCGAGCTCGGCCAGCCGGCCTGCATTCCCGAGGCCGTCCGCGTCGGCTCGACGACGAAGGACGACGTCATCTCGGCCTTCTCGAACGCCGCCGACTACATGGACCTGTTCGCGCCGGGCTCCGACATCCTGTCCTCGGTCCCGGTCAACAAGTACGACGTGATGAGCGGCACCTCGATGGCCACCCCGATGGTCACCGGCGCCTTCGCCGCGCTCGCCTCGGCCAAGCCGGACGCGAGCGTCGACGAGATCCTCGCGTCGCTCGTCGCGACCGGCAAGCCGATCAAGGATACGCGGTTCGGCGGCACCGTGGTCAAGCCGCGGATCCAGGTCGACGAGGCGCTACGCGACCTGAAGATCGGCGAGAGCAACCTCCTCGCCACGCCGCACGCGCCGATCCTGCTGGAGTCCAACGACGGCCGCGGCCAGGCGTTCACGGTCGACCTGTCGGCCGGCAAGGGCACGGAGCGGTGGCGGCTCGTCTCGGCGCCGGACTGGGTCAAGACCTCGAAGACAGCCGGCAGCGTCGACCGGACGGGCGAGCGCATCCGCTTCCGCACGACGCCGCTCGCCAGGAAGCAGACGGCGCGCACCGGCTGGCTGGTCTTCGCGGCGACCCGCAAGGGGAGCCCGACCCTGATGGTGCGGGTCGACCAGCGGCGCATCGAGCCGGTCGTCGTCGTCGACTTCGGCCACAAGAGCCCGCTCGTCGTGACCATGCGCAACGGCGCCCCGCACCCGTCGGAGTTCACCATCGAGGTCTACACGACGAACGGCAAGGCGCCGTTCGAGATCCAGCACTCGTCGTGGGTGAAGCCGGCGAAGACGAAGGGCGTGGCGACGACCGAGCGGCAGAAGATCACCGTGCGCATGGTCACCTCGCCGTGGGACGAGCGCGCCGTGGGCGGGATCAGCGTCACCCAGACCGACCTCGCCTACGAGGCGGCGTTCCTCGAGCTCAGGCTGCAGAAGAAGGGCGCATCGCCGAGCGCGGGCGACCTCGCCTCGGCCGAGGCGGCCGAATAGCGTCCGGTCCGCGGGCGGGGGGCGCCGACACGGCAACCCCCGCCCGCCGTTCCACCGTGGGGCGGCCGAACGCCGCGGCGCTCTCGCCTCCGCGCTCCGGGGAGGCATGCTATTGCGCGGCACGCACCGGCCGTGCCTAGACTCGCCCCGGCCGGTGCCGCGCCGTCGATACGCCCCCAGACGCCCCGAGCGGCAAGGCCGCCCGGGGTCGAGACAGAGCAGGAAACACCCATGAAGCTTTTCGCATCGCTGGGCTTCGCCGCGGCGCTGGTCCTCTCGACGGCCGCACTCGCCGGTCCGGAGGGCACCTGGAAGGTCGACGGCACCAACCCCGGCGGCGACGGCGCCTACGACGGCACCGTCAAGGTCGCCCGCACCGGCGACGGCGTCTACAAGGTGAGCTGGAAGGTCGGCGACGACTCCTTCGTCGGCACCGGCATCGGCAACGACGACTTCCTCTCCGTCGGCTACCGCAGCGGCCAGAACTTCGGCGTCGCGCTCTATGTCCGCGACGGCAAGATCTGGCAGGGCGTGTGGGCCTACGACGGTGCCACCGACACCGGCACCGAGACCTGGTCGAAGTAGAGGGCGCGCTCCCGGCGACGTATTCCTCGGGCCGGCGAACGGCCCGAGGAAGCCGCGCCGAGCCGGAGCCGAGGCATCGCCTCAGACGAGGATCGTCGCCGACAGCGACTTGAACAGATCGACGATCTTCTGCGCCTTCAGGAGCGCGCTCTCGAGCTCGTCGGCCTTCGCGACGACACGGTCGAGCGCGTCCTTCTGCGCCTTGAACGCCGGCGTCAGCGGCACGTAGTGCTGGTTGCTGTCCTCCAGCTCGCTGATCGTGATCTCGGTCATCTCCTCGAGGATCGCCATCATCAGGGCGTCGCACTCCGCCCCGCTGAGGACCGTCTTGTCGTCAAACGTCAGGACCGCGGTGAGCGCCTTGTCGAGGCGGGCGAATGCGGTTGCATAGTCCATCTCGTCGTCTCCCTCGCGGTCAGTCGCCCGACAAGGCGCCGCCGAGCGCCTTCAGCTGGATGGCGAGCTCCTTCAGGTCGGCGATGGCGGCCTCGGCGTCGAATTCGCTCTCGAGGAGCTTGCGGTGGGCGGCGGCGAGGCGCTCGACGACCGAACCGGCCTGCTCGAGCGCCTCTACGCGGGCCTTCCACTGGCGCGCATCGGCCACCGCAGCCTCATAGGCGGCGTACTGTTCCGTGCGCGACGACCCGCCCTGCACCAGCACCAGCACCGCCTGCCGCCGATTGATCCAGACACGCAGATACTGCCTGTAGAGCGCGGCGGTCTTGGCGGCGTCGACCGCCAGCAGCGGGCCCGCCGCGTCGAGATAGGGCTGGACCTCGGCCATCGCGGCGCGGATCTCGCGAGCCGTCCACGCCCGAATGGTGATCTTGCCGAGCGTCGCGACGACGCCGGCGACCTCCTTGCCGGCATCGAGCTGCGCGACCTCGAAGACCGTGCCGACGAGGTTCGAACCGGCCGCTGCGACCTTCTGCGGGCCGGCGGGGTCGGCCGCCTCGGCGAGGGCATCGGCGTAGGCGCTGATCGCCGCCAGGAGATCGAGCTTCGGCTTCCACGCGGCGCGCCATCGGGCGACGTCGCGAAGCGGGCCCACGACCGGAGGCAAGGCGGTGCCGCGACCTTCCAGGTAGGCGCGCGCCGCGACCTCCTCGGCGATCGCGACGCTCAGCTCCTCGCCGAGCACCGGGGCGTCGCGGAAGAGGTCGGTGGTCTGCTTGGCGGCGGCGCCGAAGGCCGCGATGTCGGTGGCCGGGGGAGCGCTGGCGCAGCCCGCCGTGGCGATCGCCAGGGCGAGCACCCCGGCCCATGTCCGCACGCGCGCCCAAGCCATGTCCGCCCCCGAGGTCGCACCCCGAGACGGCAATGTGAATACAACTTATAAGAAAGTAAACGGAGGATATTAAATTTTAGATTGCATATCCTGCCGGAGCGGGCGGTTGGCCAGCACCATGTAGTTGACGTCGGTGTCGCGCGAACGCACCCAGCGGTCGCGCAGCGCGTCGTAGACGACGCCGGTGGTGTCGGCCGGATCGAGGCCGGCCGCCGTGATCGCCGCCGCCAGTTCGTCCGGGCGGACCAGCTTGTCGTAGGAATGGGTGCCGCGCGGCAGCCAGCGGAGCACGTACTCGGCGCCGACGATGGCGAGCATGAAGGCCTTCGGCGTCCGGTTGATCGTCGCGGCGGCGAACAGCCCGCCGGGACGTACCAGCGCGCCACAGGCGGCGATGAACGCCGGCACGTCGGCGACGTGCTCGACCACCTCCATGGCGAGCACCACGTCGAAGCGCTCGCCGGCGGCGGCGAGGTCCTCGGCGGTGGTCGCCCGATAGTCGACGGGCGTGCCGGCGGCCGTGCAGTGGGCGCGGGCGACGGCGATGTTCTCCTCCGACGGGTCGATGCCGACGACGGTGGCGCCGAGGCGCGCGAGCGGCTCGGACAGGAGGCCGCCGCCGCAGCCGATGTCGAGCAGCCTGATGCCGCCGAGCGCGGCCGAATCCGCCTCCTCGCGGCCGAAGCGGCGGCAGATCGCCTCCTTGATGTAGGCGAGGCGCAGCGGATTGAGCCGGTGCAGCGGCGCGAGCTTGCCGTTCGGGTTCCACCACTCGTCGGCGATGGCCGAGAAGCGTGCGACCTCGGCGGGGTCGACGGTGGTGACGGTTTCGGCCATCGCGGATGCTCCTGTCTACCCGGCATAGGTCGCGCGGCACGGCCGGGGCGTCAATGGGAAGGACGGCAGTCGGCAGTGGGCAGTGGGCAATCGGGGCCGTGGGGCCGGCCGCTCCGCAGTGAGCCGCGGCGCCCATCGTGGTCGAGACGATCGCCACTCGCGCCCGACTGCCGACTGCCCACTGCCGACCGCCCCTCTTGACCCTTTCCCCGCCCGCCCCATCTCAGGCCTTCGAGCGGGGTCCGGGCCCCTCTGGCGGCGGAGGCGTCCGCCGTGATGTCGGCCCCTCACTCGTCACGCGCGGACGCGGCGCGACCCGGATCGTCTTCCCATGAACGAGGTGCTTGCGCTCGCCTCGGTCGGCGTCCTCGGAACGCCGGCCTGGGCCTGGATCGTCTTCCTGTCGATCGTCGTCCTCCTCCTCGCCTTCGACCTCGGCGTCCTCAACCGGGACGACCACGAGATCGGAGTGGCCGAGAGCCTGTGGCTCTCCGCCGGCTACTTCGCCGCCGCCTGCCTGTTCGGCGTCGGCGTCGGGTGGGCCTTCGGCCCAGCCCCCGCGATCGAGTACTTCACGGGCTTCCTCATCGAGAAGAGCCTGTCGCTCGACAACATCTTCGTCATCTCGCTCATCTTCGGCTACTTCGCGATTCCCCGGCGCTACCAGCACCGGGTGCTGTTCTGGGGCATCCTCGGCGTCATCGTGCTGCGCGGCGTGATGATCGCGGCCGGAGCGGCGCTGCTGCACGAGTTCGAGTGGATCCTCTACGTCTTCGGCGGCTTCCTGGTGCTGACCGGCATCAAGATGATGTTCGCCTCCGACGAGCCGCCCGACATCGCCAACAACCCGGTGCTCCGCTTCCTGCGCCGGCACCTGCGGGTGACCGATCGGATCGAGGGGCACGCCTTCTTCGTCCGCATGCCGGACGAGACCGGCCGCCTCTCCCGCCACGCGACGCCGCTCTTCCTCGCCCTGGTGCTGGTCGAGCTCGCCGACCTCGTCTTCGCCGTCGACAGCGTGCCGGCGATCTTCGCCATCACGCAGGATCCGTTCATCGTCTTCACCTCGAACATCTTCGCGATCCTCGGCCTCCGCGCGCTCTACTTCGCGCTCGCGGCGATGATCCACCGCTTCCACCATCTGAAGTACGCCCTGGCGGCGGTGCTGGTGTTCATCGGCGGCAAGATCTTCTACGCGATGATCGTAGCCAAGCCCGACCCGGCGATCTCGCTCGGGGTGACGGCTGCGCTGCTCGCCGCCGGCATCCTCGCCTCGCTGCTCCTGCCGGCGCCCGAGCGGCGGGCGACCCCGCCCGGCGGCGGCTGAAACCCTTCCCCGGCGCGGCGGGCGACGCTGCGCCGGGGCCACTCTGGAACCGTTTCGGGCTCGGCCGCGACGTGTTGCGGCCCCGGCGGCTTTCGGCTATCACCGGCGCCCGTTCGGGACCCCCTCCCGAGCCGCCCCGCCGCCGGCCGCCGCTAGAGAAGAGCCCACCCGATGGCCCGCCTCGTCATGAAGTTCGGCGGCACCTCCGTCGCCGACCTCGATCGCATCCGCAACGTCGCCCGCCACGTCAAGCGCGAGGTCGACGCCGGCCACGAGGTCGCGGTCGTCGTATCGGCCATGGCCGGGGAGACCAACAAGCTCGTCGGCTTCTGCCGCGAGGCCTCGCCGATGCACGACGCCCGCGAGTACGACGCGGTGGTCGCCGCCGGCGAGCAGGTCACCTCCGGCCTCCTCGCCATCGTGCTGCAGTCGATCGGCGTCAACGCGCGCTCGTGGCAGGGCTGGCAGGTGCCGATCCGCACCGACGGGGCGCACGGCGCCGCCCGCATCACCGCGATCGACGGCGGCTTCATGCGCGAGCGGCTGGCGCAGGGCCAGGTGGCGGTGGTCGCCGGCTTCCAGGGCCTCGCCCCGGACAACCGCATCTCGACCCTCGGCCGCGGCGGCTCGGACACGAGCGCGGTCGCGCTCGCCGCCGGCCTCGAGGCCGACCGCTGCGACATCTACACCGACGTCGACGGCGTCTACACCACCGACCCGCGCGTCGTGCCGCGCGCCCGCCGGCTCGCCCGCGTCTCCTACGAGGAGATGCTGGAGATGGCCTCGCTCGGCGCCAAGGTGCTGCAGGTGCGCTCGGTCGAGCTCGCGATGACCCACGGTGTGCGGACCTTCGTGCGCTCGAGCTTCGATGACCCCGCCGCGCCGCAGGTCGGCGACGGCAACCTCCCCCCCGGAACCCTCATCTGCGGCGAGGACGAGATCGTGGAACAGCAGGTCGTCACCGGCATCGCCTTCTCCAAGGACGAGGCGCAGATCTCGATCCGCCACGTCGCCGACAAGCCGGGCGTCGCCGCGGCGGTGTTCGTGCCGCTCGCCGAGGCGCACATCAACGTCGACATGATCGTGCAGAACGTCGCCGGCGACGGGCGGACGACCGACATCACCTTCACCGTGCCGGCGGCCGACTACGAGCGTGCCCGCGCCGTCATCGAGTCGGCGCGCGAGGCGATCGGCTACAGCGAGATCGAGGGCGCCACCAACGTCGTCAAGGTGTCGGTGATCGGCGTCGGCATGCGCAGCCACGCCGGCGTCGCCGCCGCCTGCTTCAAGGCGCTGGCGGAGAAGGGCATCAACATCCGCGCCATCACCACCTCCGAGATCAAGATCTCGGTGCTGATCGACGCGGCCTACACCGAGCTTGCGGTTCGGACTCTCCATTCGCTATACGGACTCGACGCGGCCTGACCGCCGCCCCGGCCGACGCGCCGGGACAGGGGCCGGCCGCAGTCGCAGCCAACACGTCCGGGAGTGCGCCGGACCTTCGAGGACGGGCGCGATGCGTGGCTCTCCCGCCGGTCCACGCCTGCTGCTCCGCCGCCTCCGCGAGGCGATGGCGGAGCCGATCGGCGCCCAGGAACGGCTCGACAAGATCGTCGTCCTCATCGCGTCCAACATGGTCGCGGAGGTGTGCTCGGTCTATATCCTCCGGGCCGACGACGTTCTCGAGCTGTTCGCCACCGAGGGCCTCAACCGCGCCGCCGTCCACCATGCCGGCCTCAGGGTCGGCCAGGGCCTCGTCGGCCTGATCGCCGCCGAGGCGCGGCCGCTGAACCTCGCCGACGCCCAGGCGCACCCCGCCTTCGCCTACCTGCCGGAAACCGGCGAGGAGATCTACAACGCCTTCCTCGGCGTGCCGATCCTGCGCGGCGGCCGCACCCTCGGCGTGCTCGTGGTGCAGAACCGTGCCCGCCGCAGCTACACCGAGGAAGAGGTCGAGGCGCTGCAGACGACGGCGATGGTGATCGCCGAGATGATCGCCGGCGGCGCCATCGAGGCGATCGCCAAGCCGGGCGCGACCCTCGACCTGCGCCGGCCGATGCACCTCGGCGGGCACGGCCTGTCCGACGGCGTCGGGCTCGGCCACGTCGTGCTGCACGAGCCGCGCCTCGTCGTCACCAACCTCATCGCCGAGGATGCCGAGGCCGAGCTCGCCCGCCTCGAGAGCGCGCTCGACAAGCTGCGTCTCTCCGTCGACGACATGCTGGCGCGCCGCGAGATCTCGCGCGACGGCGAGCACCGCGAGGTGCTCGAGACCTACCGCATGTTCGCGCGCGATCGCGGCTGGGCGCGCAAGATGGAGGAGGCGATCGGTAACGGCCTCACCGCCGAGGCGGCCGTCGAGCGCGTGCAGTCGGATACCCGCGCCCGCATGCTGCGCTCGACCGACCCCTATCTGCGCGATCGCCTGCACGACCTCGACGACCTCGCCAACCGCCTGCTGCGCGAGCTGATGGGCCGCCCGCACGGGCCGTCCGGCGAGATGCTGCCGAAGGACGCGGTGATCGTCGCCCGCACCATGGGCGCCGCCGAGCTCCTCGACTACGACCGCGACCGCCTGCGTGGCCTCGTGCTCGAGGAGGGCGGCGCCACCAGCCACATCGCGATCGTCGCCAAGGCGCTGGCGCTGCCGGTGGTCGGCCAGCTGCCGGGGGTGGTGTCGCTCGCCGAGCCGGGCGACGCGATCATCGTCGACGGCGACGCCGGCGAGATCCAGCTCCGCCCGCCGGCCGACGTCGAGGCGGCCTACGCCGAGAAGGTGCGCTTCCGCGCCCGCCGGCAGGCGCAGTACCGGCGGCTGCGCTCGAAGCCGGCGACGACCGTCGACGGCCACGACTTCGTGCTGCAGCTGAACGCCGGCCTCCTCGTCGACATGCCGCACCTCGACGAATCCGGGGCGGCCGGCGTCGGGCTGTTCCGCACCGAGCTCCTGTTCATGGTCGCGCAGACGCTGCCGCGGGTCAGCGACCAGGTGGCGGTCTACCGCAAGGTGCTCGACCTCGCCGGCGACCGGCCGGTGACCTTCCGCTCGCTCGACATCGGCGGCGACAAGATCCTGCCCTACCTGCGCGCGGTGGAGGAGGAGAACCCGGCAATGGGCTGGCGGGCACTCCGGCTCGGGCTCGACCGCCCGGCGCTCCTGCGCACCCAGATCCGCGCCCTGCTGCACGCCGCCGCCGGCCGCGACCTCAGGCTGATGTTCCCGATGGTCGCGACCGTCGGCGAGTACCGCCAGGCGCGCACGCTGGTCGACCGCGAGATCCGCCACCTGAAGCGGCACGGCCACCGCACGCCGGAGACGATCCGCCTCGGGGTGATGCTGGAGGTGCCCTCCCTCCTCTTCGAGCTCGAGGAATTGCTCGCCGCCGTCGACTTCGTCTCGGTCGGCTCGAACGACCTGTTCCAGTTCATCACGGCCACGGACCGCGGCAACGTCCGCGTCTCCGGCCGCTACGACCCGCTCGCCCTGCCGTTCCTGCGCGTCCTGAAGCGCATCGCCGACAAGGCGGCGGAGGCGCACGTGCCGGTGTCGCTGTGCGGCGAGATGGCGGGCCGGCCGCTGTCGGCGATGGCCCTTGCGGCGCTCGGATTCCGCACCATCTCGATGCCGCCGGCGGCGATCGGCCCGGTGAAGGAGATGCTGCGCTCGCTCGACGTCGGCCGTCTGCGGGCGCGCCTCCTGCCGCGCCTCGAGCCCGGCCGCTGGTCGGGCGACATGCAGGCCTTCCTGAAGAGCTACGCCGAGGACCACGAGATCCCGGTCTGAGAGCCTGTTTGAGAACCCGATGTCCCTGACCACCAAGCTGGACGGCCTGACGGCGCGCTTCGCGCTGATCGAGGCCCGCATGTCTGAGGCGCTCGACCCGGCGAGCTACGTCGCGCTCAGCCGCGAGCACGCCGAGCTCGCGCCGGTGGTCGACACCGTGCGGGCGCTGCAGGCGGCCGAGGAGGAGCTCGCCGGCCTCGACGCGATGCTCGCCGACGGCGGCGATGCGGAGATGGCGGCGCTCGCCGCAGACGAGCGGCCGGTCGTCGCCGCCCGGGTCGAGGAGCTGACCCACGCGGTGCGCCTTGCGCTGCTGCCGAAGGACGAGGCCGACGCCCGCAGCGCCATCCTCGAGGTCAGGGCCGGCACCGGCGGCGACGAGGCCGCCCTCTTCGCCGGCGATCTCTTCCGCATGTACGAGCGCTACGCCGCGCTGAAGGGCTGGAAGGTCGAGCTCTTGTCGGCCAGCGAGGGCGAAGCCGGCGGCTACAAGGAGGTGATCGCCACGATCACCGGCCAGAACGTGTTCCAGCGCCTCAAGTTCGAATCCGGCGTCCACCGCGTGCAGCGCGTGCCGGCGACCGAGGCGCAGGGCCGCATCCACACCTCGGCGGCCACCGTCGCGGTGCTGCCGGAGGCCGAGGACGTCGACGTCGAGATCAACGACGGCGACCTCCGCATCGACACCTTCCGCGCCTCCGGCTCCGGCGGCCAGCACGTCAACACCACCGATTCCGCCATCCGCATCACCCACCTGCCGACCGGCATCGTCGTCGCGGTGCAGGACGAGCGCTCGCAGCACAAGAACCGCGCCAAGGCGATGACGCTGCTGCGCTCCCGCATCTACGAGGCCGAGCGCGAGCGCCGCGACAGCGAGCGCGCGGCGAGCCGGCGCGGCCAGGTCGGATCCGGCGACCGCTCCGAGCGCATCCGCACCTACAACTTCCCGCAGGCGCGCGTCACCGACCACCGCATCGGCCTCACCCTCTACAAGCTCGACGCCGTGCTCGCCGGCGACGCCCTCGACGAGCTCGTCGACGCCCTCCTCGCCGAGCACCAGGCGGGCCTGCTCGCCGCCGCCGAGGATGGCTGACGCGCCCGGCCACGCGGCGGCGACCGTCGGCGCGATCCTCGCCGACGTCCGCCGGCGCTTCCGTGCCGCCGGGCTCGCCACCGCCGACCTCGACGCGCGGCTTCTCGTCGCGGCCGCCGCCGGCCTCCCGCCGGACCGCCTCGTGCTCGACGGCGACCGGCCGGCCGACGCGGCGGCGCGCGCCAGGGCCGAGGACCATGCCCGCCGCCGGCTCGCCGGCGAGCCGGTCGGCCGCATCCTCGGCGTGCGCGAGTTCTGGTCGATCCCGTTCCGCCTCGGGCCCGACGTGCTCGAGCCGAGGCCCGACACCGAGACCGTGGTCGAGGCGGCCCTCGCCGCGATCGCCGGCCGGGCCGGACCGCTCCGCATCGCCGACCTCGGCACGGGCTCGGGCGCGATCCTCGTGGCGCTCCTCCGGGAACGGCCGGACGCCGTCGGCATCGGCGTCGACATCGCCGCCGGCGCGCTCGCCGTGGCGCGCCGGAACGCCGACGACGCGGGTGTCGGCGACCGCGCCCTGTTCGTGCAGGGCGACTTCTGCGCCGCCCTCGGACCGGGCTTCGACCTTGTGGTTTCGAATCCGCCCTATATATGCAGTCAGACGATCGAAAGCCTGTCGGACGAAGTGCGGCTCCACGATCCGCGCCGCGCGCTCGACGGGGGACCGGACGGCCTCGACGCCTACCGGGCGATCATCGGCACGATCGAATCAGTGATCGAACGGGACGGCGCCCTCGTCGTCGAGGTCGGTTACGATCAGGCCGCGGCGATCGGTGAGTTGGCGGTGCGGTCGGGCCTCGAAGTCGAGGCGATCCGCCAGGATCTCGGTGGCGTCGAACGCGCCGTGACGATGCGGCGGGGCCGCGGAAAAATGGGCCTTGGAAAACCTGGGCGAAGCGGCTAACGTCCGCTGCGCCGAAGCACAGCGCGGGTTTACGTCGCCGCGGGGGCCGATCCCAGGTAACGCAGAATCGGGTGCAGAGACGCTCGAAGTTTTGCGCACCTATCGGTGGGAAGCGTCGAACGGGCGCACTTTGTTCATTCGACTTGTTTGCTTTCGGGGCCATATGGCCGCCGCCCGCGCCCGGAGTGCGCGCTGCGGTGACTTCGCTCCCGGACGCGGACTTCGCATCTCACGGGGTTCTGCCGCCCCCGAGGTGGCGCCTGAACGGCGCGCTCGCCCGCCTCGCCCCGTCCGGGCCTCGCGGACGAGATCGCCGGCCCGGCGTCGGCGCTGTGAAACCCGTTCGCACGGCTGTTGTCCGGCCGTGCGCAGACCGGGTGACGAGGCTCGGTTCAGGACGATGACCGATGGGCGGCCGCGGCGCTCGATTGCCGTTGGGCCTTGGCTTCAGATCAGGCGGGATATCCCCGCTGGTGATGTCGGACGAGCATCTCCCGTGAAGAGAGACGAGTATCTCCCGTGATGAGAAACGACCGCATGAGACCTGGGAACCAGAACCAGAACAAGCGTCTTCGTGGACGGAGCCGCAACAAGGGCCCCAATCCGCTGACGCGGACCTACGAGTCGAACGGACCGGACGTGAAGGTCCGCGGGACCGCTCTCCACATCGCCGAGAAGTACGTGCAGCTCGCCCGCGATGCGCACTCGTCCAGCGACCCGGTGATGGCGGAGAACTACTACCAGCACGCCGAGCACTATTACCGGATCATCGCCGCCGCGCAGGCGCAGTCGCCGAACCCGGTGCCCTTCGTGCGCGACGAGGATTTCGACGACGACTACGAGGGCGGCGGCCGGCAGGACTATTCCGGCCAGCGCTCCAACGGCGCGCCCTATGCCGGCGAGCCCGGGCCGTCGCGCTACAACGACCGCCCGAACGAGCAGCGCTCGTACAACGGCAACGGCCACCAGCACGGCAACGGCGCGCCCGCGCCGCAGCAGCAGGCGGCCCCGGCCTACACGCCGCCCGCCCCCGCCTACACCCCTCCCGGTCTTGGCCCGCAGCCGGATCTCGCCGCAGCCGAGGAGCCGGCGGTCGCGCAGGCCGTGGTCGTCGCCGAGGCGCCGCTCCCCGTCGCCGAGCCGGCCACCCAGCCCGAGGCCGAGGTCGAGAACGCCGCTGGAGACGAAGGAGCCACCCCGCGCCGTCGCCGCAGCCGCGGCAGCCGCGGCCGTGGCCGCCGCACCGATGCGGCGGGCGAGGACGGCGGCGAGCCGGGCCTGCCGCTCGGCGACGCGACGCCGGCCGCCGAAGGCTGATCGCTCCGGCCGGGCGACGGCCACCGCGCGCCCGACACAGGGACACCCGACGACGAGCGCCGGCCGGCGACGGCCGGCGCTTTCGTTCGTGCGCGCCCCTGTAGTCCTACGACCTCGACGATCGCCGTCGGCCCGCTAAATTCACTGGCGAGGGGGCTTCCGTTGCAGCAATGCAACACCCACCTAGACGCCAGTGGCCGGCATGACGCGGCCATGCGAGGGCTCGGGATACGAGCCTCGCGGGTTCCGACCAGCGGCCCAGGCCACACGGCTGAGCCGATCGGACGGTGAGGGAAACGATGAACGCAGAGAAGTATACCGAGCGCGCCCGCGGCTTCCTCCAGGCGGCGCAGACGCACGCCATCGGCCAGGGCCACCAGCAATTCACACCCGAGCACCTCCTGAAGGCGCTCGTGGACGATCCCGAGGGCTTCGCCTCCGGCCTGATCGCGCGCGCCGGCGGACGGCCCGACGCGGTGGTCGCCGGCGTCGAGCGGGCCCTCGCCAAGCTGCCGAAGGTCGCCGGCGGCGGCGCCGGCCAGCTCTATCTCGCCGGCCCGACGGCGAAGGTGTTCGCCGAGGCCGAGCGGCTCGCCGAGAAGGCGGGCGACAGCTTCGTCACGGTCGAGCGCTTGCTCGTCGCGCTCGCCGCGGTCGGCGAGGCGGAGACGGCGAAGATCCTGAAGGACGCCGGCGTGACGCCGGCCGCCCTCGACGCGGCGATCGCCGACCTGCGCAAGGGCCGGACGGCGGATTCCGCCTCGGCCGAGTCGCAGTACGACGCCCTCAAGAAGTACGCGCGCGACCTCACGGCCGCGGCGCGCGAGGGCAAGCTCGACCCGGTGATCGGCCGCGACGAGGAGATCCGGCGGACGATCCAGGTGCTGTCGCGGCGCACCAAGAACAACCCGGTGCTGATCGGCGAGCCCGGCGTCGGCAAGACCGCCATCGCCGAAGGCCTGGCGCAGCGCATCGTCAACCGCGACGTGCCGGAGAGCCTGCAGGACAAGGCGCTGCTCGCCCTCGACATGGGCTCGCTGATCGCCGGCGCGAAGTACCGCGGCGAATTCGAGGAGCGGCTGAAGGCCGTGCTCTCGGAGATCGAGGCGGCCGAGGGCGGCATCATCCTGTTCATCGACGAGATGCACACGCTGGTCGGCGCCGGCAAGGCGGACGGGGCGATGGACGCCTCGAACCTCCTGAAGCCCGCCCTCGCCCGCGGCCAGCTGCACTGCGTCGGCGCGACGACCCTCGACGAGTACCGCAAGTACGTCGAGAAGGACGCCGCGCTCGCCCGCCGCTTCCAGCCGGTGTTCGTCAGCGAGCCGACGATCGAGGACACCGTGTCGATCCTGCGCGGCCTCAAGGAGAAGTACGAGCTCCACCACGGCGTCCGGATCTCCGACTCGGCGCTCGTCGCCGCGGCCACCCTGTCGAACCGCTACATCACCGACCGCTTCCTGCCCGACAAGGCGATCGACCTCGTCGACGAGGCGGCCTCGCGGCTCAGGATGCAGATCGATTCCAAGCCCGAGGAGCTCGACGAGCTCGACCGGCGGATCATCCAGCTGAAGATCGAGCGCGAGGCGCTGAAGAAGGAGACCGATCAGGCCTCCAAGGACCGGCTCGAGCGCCTGGAGCGCGAGCTCGCCGACCTCGAGGAGGAATCCGGCGAGCTCACCGCCAAGTGGAAGGCCGAGAAGGAGAAGCTCGGCTCCGCCCAGACGATCAAGGGCGAGCTCGACCAGGCCCGCATCGACCTCGAGAAGGCGCAGCGCGCCGGCGACCTCGCCAAGGCCGGCGAGATCGCCTACGGGCTCGTGCCCGAGCTCGAGCGCAAGCTGAAGGCGGTCGAGGACACCGGCCCCGTCGAGGAGGCGGTGACGCCCGACCACGTCGCCGGCATCGTCTCGCGCTGGACCGGCGTGCCGGTGGAGAAGATGCTCGAGGGCGAGCGCGCCAAGCTGATGCGGATGGAGGACGAGATCGCCCGCCGCGTCGTCGGCCAGGCCGAGGCGGTGCACGCCGTCTCGACCGCGGTGCGGCGCGCCCGCGCCGGGCTGCAGGATCCGAACCGGCCGATCGGCTCGTTCATGTTCCTCGGCCCCACCGGCGTCGGCAAGACCGAGCTGACGAAGGCGCTCGCCTCGTTCCTGTTCGACGACGACACGGCAATGGTCCGCATCGACATGTCGGAGTTCATGGAGAAGCACTCGGTGTCGCGCCTCATCGGCGCCCCCCCGGGCTACGTCGGCTACGAGGAGGGCGGCGCGCTGACCGAGGCGGTCCGCCGGCGGCCCTACCAGGTGGTGCTGTTCGACGAGATCGAGAAGGCCCACCCCGACGTCTTCAACGTGCTCTTGCAGGTGCTCGACGACGGGCGGCTGACCGACGGCCAGGGCCGCACGGTCGACTTCCGCAACACGCTGATCATCATGACCTCGAACCTCGGGTCGGAGTACCTCGTCAACCAGCCGGAGGGCGATGACGTCGACGCGGTGCGCGAGCTGGTGATGGGCGCGGTCCGGGCGCACTTCCGCCCGGAGTTCCTGAACCGGCTGGACGACATCATCCTGTTCCACAGGCTGCGCCGCACCGACATGGGGGCGATCGTCGACATTCAGCTCGGCCGGCTCGAGAAGCTTCTGGTCGACCGCCGCATCGAGCTCGTGCTCGACGACAGCGCCCGCCTCTGGCTCGCCGAGAAGGGCTACGACCCGGCCTATGGCGCGCGCCCGCTGAAGCGCGTGATCCAGCGCGAGGTGCAGGACCCGCTCGCCGAGCGGATCCTCTCCGGCGACGTGATGGACGGCGACACCGTGCGGGTGACGGGCGGAACGGACCGGCTGCTGTTCGAGCCGATCGGCCGCACAGAGGAGGCCGCCGCCTGAGCGGGCGGCGTCCGAAGCGAACCGGAAGGTGGCTGAAAAAGATCGCCCTCCCCCTCCGCTGAGCGGAGGGGGAGGTAGGGCCGTCGCCGAGGCGCGTCGAACGAGGGGGGATACGTTCGCCGGCTGCCTCGACCGGCCGGCCCGCAGCATCAACGCCGCCGCCGCCGATCGGTTCCGTCCAGATCCGTATTTTTTCGGACCCCGGGTTATTTTTGGGGAATCCCGGCATCCGGCCGGTCGCCGCAAACGAAAAGGGCCGCCCCGAGGGGCGGCCCTTTGTGTCTCTGGCCGGTGGGCCGCTCGTCAGCGCGAGTAGAACTCGACGACGAGGTTCGGCTCCATCTTCACCGGGTACGGCACGTCGGCGAGGCCGGGCACGCGCACGTACTTGGCGACCATCTTGTGGTGGTCGGCGTCGATGTAGTCGGGCACGTCGCGCTCCGGCGACTGCACGCCCTCGAGCACCAGCACGAGCTGCTTCGACTTCTCACGCACCTCGATCACGTCGCCCGGCTTGCAGCGGTAGCTCGGGATGGTGACGCGGATGCCGTTGACGCGGATGTGGCCGTGGTTGACGAACTGGCGCGCCGCGAAGATCGTCGGCACGAACTTGGACCGGTACACGACCGCGTCCAGACGGCTCTCCAGGAGGCCGATCAGCCGCTCCGAGGTGTCGCCCTTCTGGCGCGCCGCCTCGGTGTAGGTGCGGTGGAACTGGCGCTCCGAGATGTCGCCGTAGTAGCCCTTCAGCTTCTGCTTGGCGCGCAGCTGCACGCCGAAGTCGGAGAGCTTGCCCTTGCGGCGCTGGCCGTGCTGGCCCGGGCCGTACTCGCGGCGGTTGATCGGGCTCTTCGGCCGGCCCCAGATGTTTTCTCCGAGGCGGCGGTCGAGCTTGTACTTCGCCGAATGGCGCTTTGACATATCGCGGTTTCCCTTGAACTCATCCCGCCGGACGGCCCGGCGGTGGCGGAAACGCGCCCTCCTCTGCCCCTGCCGACGCCGAGGCGCCGGGTATGGGGCCGACAGGAACCTCCGGCGAAAGCGCTGCCGGCGTCCCACGGGTGCGAACGCGCGGGCGGCCGAGACCGCCCACGTGACGGCCGGGTGCTAGAGCATATCGGTCAGGAATGCAAGCCGTGCGCCGCGAGGAGCCGGGCGAGCGCCGGCTCGACGGGGCGGCCGGAGGTGAACACCGCGCGCCCGTCGGACGGGGGAATCGCGTCGCCGGCCACCGCCCCGCCCTCGCCGACGAGCACCGAGCGGACCCGCCGGGCGATCGCCGCCGCCGGGTCGATCCAGGCGACCGGCCACGGCGCCACCGCCTGGAAGAGGTCGGTCAGGAACGGATAGTGGGTGCAGGCGAGCACCACCACGTCGGTGCGCCGGCCGTCGTGCTCGACGAAGCACGGGCGGATCTCCGCGGCGACCTCGGCCGGGTCGACGGCGCCGCCGCGCATCCGCGCCTCGGCGATGGCGGCGAGGCGGTGCGAGCCGACGAGCGTCACCTCGACGCCGCGGGCGTGGGCGGCGATGAGCTGGCGGGTGTAGTCGCGCGCCACGGTGCCGGGCGTCGCGAGCACGCTGACGAGCCCCGTCCGGGTGCGCTCCGCCGCCGGCTTGATCGCCGGCACGGTGCCGACCACCGGCACGTCGAGGCGGGCGCGCAGCACCGGCAGCACCAGGGTCGAGGCGGTGTTGCAGGCGATCACCACGCCGTCCGGCGCGTGCTCGGCGACGAGCCCGTCGACGATGTCGGCGATGCGGGCGACGAGCGCCCCCTCCTCCCAGCCGCCATAGGGAAAGCCGGCGTCGTCGGCGGCGTAGACGAGGGCCGCGCTCGGCATCGCGGCGCGCACCTCGCGCAGCACCGACAGCCCGCCGATGCCGGAATCGAAGACGAGGATGCGTGGCGGCCGCGCGATCATGGCGCGCGTTCCGTAGACCGTGCCGGCGAGAAGGTCGATACCCATGGTCCCGCTCCGGACCGGACGCTCGATCCGGCAGTGAAGCACCCGGCGGGTTTACGGTCGGTGAACATCGGCCCGTCAGCCGCCGGAGCGGTCCTTTGGCGGCGTCCGCGCCGGGCCGGGCACGCGGCGCGGCCGGGATGGGCGGCCTTCGAGCGCGGCGACGACGCCGCGCAGCGTCTTCACCTCCTGCTCGCTCAGCGTCATCTTGTGCAGGATGCCGCGCAGGTTGCGCACCATCGTCGGCCGCATCGCCTCGGGGCGGAAATACTCCGCCGTGTCGAGCGCCGCCTCGAGGTGCTCGGCGAGGCCGAGGAGCTGCGCCTTGGTGGCCGGCGGCGAGACGCCGAGGTCGCCGAACGGCAGCGCCGCGCCAGTCGCCACCCGCCGCCACTCGTAGGCGAGGATCAGCACCGCCTGGGCGATGTTGAGTGAGGCGAAGCGGCTGTCGACCGGCAGGGTGACGATGCGGTCGGCGAGGGCGATCTCGTCGTTGACGAGGCCGATCCGCTCGCGCCCGAACAGGATCCCGGTCCTGAGCCCCGCCGCGGCGTCGGCGAGCGCCTGCGTCGCGGCCTCGGCCGGCCCGACGACCGGCTTTACGATGTCGCGCGGGCGCCGCGTCGTCGCCAGCACCACCGCGCAGTCGGCGATCGCCGCCTCGACGGTCGGATAGACGCGCACGGCGTCGAGCACGTGGTCGGCACGTGAGGCCGAGCGGCGCGCGCTCTCCGAGGGCCAGCCGTCGCGCGGAGCGACGAGGCGCAGGTCCGGCAGCCCGAAGTTCGCCATCGCGCGGGCGGCGGCGCCGATGTTCTCGCCGAGCTGCGTCTCGACGAGGATGATCGCGGGCGGTGCGGCGGCGTCGGTCATGGGCTTCGGCGCTCGGGTTGCGGCCGTCGGCGGCCGGTCGGCCGCCGTGTAGCAGAGGCGCGGGCGGACGCGAAGCCGCACGGCGGGGTGCGTTCGCCGCCGCGTTCGGCTATGAAGGCGGCAAACGGCCGCAAGACCAAGCCGTCCCGCGGGGTGCGGGCCGGCGCCGAGCAAGGCCGCGCGACGAGGAAGATCCGATGCCGCCCTATCGATCGAGGACCACGACCCACGGCCGCAACATGGCGGGCGCCCGCGGACTGTGGCGCGCCACCGGCATGAAGGACGGGGACTTCGGCAAGCCGATCATCGCCGTCGTCAACTCGTTCACGCAGTTCGTGCCGGGCCACGTGCACCTCAAGGACCTCGGCCAGCTCGTCGCGCGCGAGATCGAGCAGGCCGGCGGCGTCGCCAAGGAGTTCAACACGATCGCCGTCGACGATGGCATCGCGATGGGCCACGACGGCATGCTCTACTCGCTGCCGTCGCGCGAGATCATCGCCGACTCGGTCGAGTACATGGTCAACGCGCACTGCGCCGACGCCATGGTGTGCATCTCGAACTGCGACAAGATCACCCCCGGCATGCTGATGGCGGCGCTGCGCCTCAACATCCCGGCGGTGTTCGTCTCCGGCGGCCCGATGGAGGCCGGCAAGATCAACTTCCGCGGCAAGGCGAAGGCGCTCGACCTCGTCGACGCCATGGTGGCGGCGGCCGACGACAGCATCACCGACGAGGAGGTGCAGGTCATCGAGCGCTCGGCCTGCCCGACCTGCGGCTCGTGCTCGGGCATGTTCACGGCGAACTCGATGAACTGCCTCACCGAGGCGCTCGGGCTCTCGCTGCCCGGCAACGGCTCGATCGTCGCCACCCACGCCGGCCGCAGGCGGCTGTTCGTCGAGGCCGGCCACCTGATCGTCGACCTCGCCCGGCGCTACTACGAGCAGGACGACGCCTCGGTGCTGCCGCGCTCGATCGCGAGCTTCGAGGCGTTCGAGAACGCCATGACGCTCGACATCGCCATGGGCGGCTCCACCAACACCGTGCTGCACCTCCTCGCCGCCGCGCACGAGGGCGAGGTGCCGTTCACCATGTCCGACATCGACCAGCTGTCGCGTCGGGTGCCGGTGCTCTGCAAGGTCGCTCCCGCCAAGGCCGACGTGCACATGGAGGACGTCCACCGCGCCGGCGGCATCATGGCGATCCTCGGCGAGCTCGACCGGGCCGGGCTGCTGCACACCGACGTCGGCTCCGTGCACGCCGAAAGCCTAGGCCATGCGCTCGACCGGTGGGACGTGATGCGCACCCAGAGCGAGAGCGTGCGCGACTTCTACCGCGCCTCGCCGGGCGGCATTCCGACCCAGGTGGCGTTCAGCCAGGACCGCCGCTACCCCGACCTCGACCTCGACCGCGAGGGGGGCGCCGTCCGCACCGGCGAGCACGCGTTCTCGACGGACGGCGGCCTCGCCGTGCTCTACGGCAACATCGCCGAGGACGGCTGCATCGTGAAGACGGCGGGCGTCGACGCCTCGATCCTGACCTTCACCGGCCGGGCGCGGATCTTCGAGAGCCAGGACGCCTCGGTGGAGGCGATCCTCGGCGGCGAGGTGGCGCCGGGCGACGTGGTGCTGATCCGCTACGAGGGGCCGCGCGGCGGGCCGGGCATGCAGGAGATGCTCTATCCGACGAGCTACCTGAAGTCGAAGGGCCTCGGCAAGGCGTGCGCCCTCGTCACCGACGGGCGGTTCTCCGGCGGCTCCTCGGGGCTGTCGATCGGCCACGTATCGCCGGAAGCGGCGGAGGGCGGCGCGATCGGCCTCGTCGAGGAGGGCGACATGATCGAGATCGACATCCCGAACCGGTCGATCCGGGTGGCGGTGTCGGACGAGGTGCTCGCCCATCGCCGCGCGGCGATGGAGGCGAAGGGTGCGGCCGCCTGGCAGCCCGCGGAGCCGCGCGCGCGCAAGGTCTCCGCCGCGCTGAAGGCCTACGCGGCGATGGCGACCAGCGCCGCCAAGGGCGCGGTGCGCGACGTCGGCATGCTGAGCCGCCGCTGAGCACCGCCCGGAACCCTGCCGGCGCGCCGATTCCGCTTGAACCGGCGCGCCCTTGGGCTGATCCTCCCGCGAGGTGCTGACGCCCCTCGACCGGCGCGCCGCAACGATCGTCCGGTCACGCCAGCGGCCACACGCCAGCGGCCACACATGGAGGACAGCATGGACGAGGAAGCGAAGATCGCCCCGGCCGGCGAGCCCGCGACGAAGCCGAAGCGCGGCGCCAAATCCGCGTCGGCGGGCAAGCCAGCCTCGACGACACCGGCCGCCGCGAGCCCGCCGACGGCTCCCGCCGCGGCAGCGCCGGCCGCCGCGGTCTCCGCCCCGGCGGTGACGTCCGCCGCCGCGCCGAAGGGCCGTGCCAGGGCGGCGCCGAAGGCGAAGGCGGCCGCCGCTCCGAAGCCCGCTGCCGCCAAGCCGGCCGCGCCCAAGGCTACGGCGCCCAAGCCTGCGGTCGCCAAGCCTGCGGTCGCCAAGCCTGCGGTCGCCAAGCCGGCCGCGGCGAAGAAGCCCGCGGCCGCGAAGGCCAAGTCCGCTGTGGCCAAACCCGCTGTGGCCAAGCCCGCTGCAGCCAAGCCCGCCGCTCCGAAGATCGCCGCGCCCAAGGCTGCGGCGCCCAAGGCTGCGGCTCCGAAGCCCGCTGCCGCTCCCGAGCCGGCCGCCGCGAAGCCCGCGGCGGCGGCGAAGCCCGAGGCGGCCGCGAAGCCCGAGGCGCCCCGCGCGACCGAGAAGCCGGCTGCGGGGAAGGCGAAGGGTCCGGACGCTGCCTCGTTCGGCGCCGAGGCGATCGAGCAGCTGACGCATACCCACCGGCGCGCCCTCGAGCACGCCGCCGACGTGCAGCGGCTCGTGCTCGACCAGTTCCAGGCGCTGCAGGAGATCGAGCGCGATTTCGGCAGCCGGCTCGCCGCCTGCGGCTCGCCGTCGCAGGCCGTCGAGGTCGTCAGCAAGTGGGCCGCGGCGCGGATGGAGGCGATGCTCGCCAGCCAGAAGGACCTGCAGCGCATGGTGCTGGAGGCCGTCAACCGTATCACCGAGGGTAAGGCCGGCCGCAAGCGCTGAGCGCTGCCGGGACGGCTGCCCCGATCGGCCGGCGCCCCGGATCCGTGTGAGGGACCGCGGGCGTCGGCGTCAGGCCTCGCGCGGGCCGTAGCGGATCACCGTGGTCGGGTGCATGGTGATCATGCCGGCGGTCATCATCGCCTCGGCGGTCGGCAGGAATGCCTCGATCTTCGCGCGCTCGTCGACGATCTCGACGACGATCGGAAGGTCGCCGGACAGCCGCAGGATGCTGGCCGAATGCAGCCGGCTGGAGTGGCCGTAGCCGAGCGGCCCACGCAGCGTCGTGGCGCCGGCGAGACCGGCCGCCCGCGCCGCCAGCACGATCGACTCGTAGCAGGGACGGCCGTCGTGGTGCGCGCTCTCGCCGAGATAGAGCCTGAGCAGAACGGCATCGACCATCGTCGCCATGAGTCAAACTCCCGGAGTGCGCCGCCTGGCCGGCATGCGGTGGCCCTCAGCGGTTGAGCAGCATGCCGAGCATGGCACCGAGCCAGACGCCCGCCATGCACACCGCGACAGACACCATGATGTAGGCGCTCGCCCGGACGACGTCACCATCGCGCAGCAGCATCAGCGTCTGCAGGCTGAACGACGAGAACGTCGTGTAGCCGCCGCAGACGCCGACGAGGATGAAGACTCGGGCGTCGGGGTGGATCAGGAAGCGCCCCTCGGAGGCCGTCAGGAAGGCGACGAAGCCGATCACGAAAGAGCCGGTGACGTTGACGACCAGCGTGCCCCAGGGGAACACCTCGCCGACCGAGTGCGCGATGAGCCCGGAGATCCAATAGCGACCGACGCCGCCGAGGGCGCTGCCGAGGGCGACCCAGAGGTAGGTCAAGGCCGGCCGCTCCCGCGCACCGGCACGGCGTGGTCTGCCGTGGCAGGGCCCGCGTGGCCGTCTCCTCCGATCGCGTCAGCGCGCAGCCCAGCCATCCGTGCCCCCGAGATCCAGCATGGCGCGACTATGTGGACCCGCGGCCGGGCTGTCCACCGATCGGCCGGCCGGGCACTGGGCGAAATCGAAAGGGCAGGAGGTGGCGGCCGGCGAACCCGAAACGCCGAAGGGGGATGGTACAGCTGCCTGGTCTCGAACCAGGGACCTTCGGATCCACAATCCGACGCTCTAACCAACTGAGCTACAGCTGCACAGGCCACGCGGCCCCGGCAAGCCAGGGGCGTGCCGGCGGGACGTGATTAGGATCAATCGGCGCCGAAGGCAAGAGCCTGTGGCGCCGCCAGTCGCGGCGCCGCGCCGGCGAGGGGCACGCCCGCCCCTCGGACGGAAACGCCCCGGTCCGCTGGCGCGGCCGGGGCGTGGGTCGGGTCGCCGGTCGGGCGGCCGCGGGTCAGGCGGCGGCCTTGAAGTCCTTGGTGGCCTTGGCGAAGGCCTCCTTCAACGGCGCGCCGGTCTCGGTGGCGAGCTTCGTCGTGAACTCCTGGAACTCCTTGGCCTGGCCGGTCAGCGTCTCGAACTGCTTGCGCACGAACGCCGTCTGCAACTCGATCGCCTCGGAGACCGACTTCGCGGCCATCACCGTCTTGATGAAGGAGAACGTCGCGTCGGTGTTCTCCTTGGCCGTGTCGAGCGCCTTCATGTTGAGCTCGATCATGCCCTTGCGGGTCGTCTCGTAGGTGTCCTCGAGCACGTCGGTCGCCTCTTCGGCGGCCGAGCGCATCTTGTCGTAGTTCACCTTCGCCTGCGCGACGGTCTTCTCGGCCATCTCGCGGACGATCTCGGGGATCTCGATCTTCGGCAGGGCCAGGGCGTCCGGCGAAAACGGCGACGCCGCAGCCTTCTTGGTCTCGGATTTCACAGCCATCTCTCGCTCCTATGCCAGCGGACGGGCCGAGCCCGTGCCACGCCGCGAAACAGCCCGCCGTCGCATCGGCCCGGCGGCTGCCGGGCGCGACGGGGCGGGTACTCGACTGTCTACTGGACGGAACATAGGGGCTCATATGCTGCATTGCAACATTTTCTGCGATGCAGCATCCGCGACCGACGCGAGCAGGCGGTCAACCGGCCTCGTCGGCCGCCTTCGCGGCGGGCTGCGGCGCGCCGCCCGGCGTGCCGAGGGCGGCCATGCGCTCGGCGAGGAAGGCCGACTGCAGCGCCGTCACCTCCTCGATCGTCCGCGCCTGGACGAGCCGCTCCGCGAGGGCGAAGGCGGCGGCGACGTGATCCTCGGCGACGCCGAGCACATGCCGCCCGAAGTCGCCCGCCTCACCCTGCGCAGCCTCCGAGCGGCTGCCGATCTCCGCCACGGTTCGCTGCGCCGTCGCCACGAAGTCGGCGAACGCCTTTCGGGCCTGGTCCACCGTGGTGGCGGCGTAGGCGCGCATCTCGAGCGGCACCTCGAAGGGTTCTGGGTTCGCCATGGCAGTCCTCCCGGAACGACGGTCGTCGTGGAGCGCGGCACCGTCTCGGCACATGGTGCGACGTCACGGCGCCGCTGTCACCCCCGGGATCGGCGCGACCGGCGGCGAAGCCTTAACCATCCCGCGCGGCAGCGGCCGGGAGCGCTCGCGCCGCGCGCGGCGGCGGGTTATTACCGTTCCGTTAACGCCTCATTCGGGAGGAGCGTCCGGTGCCGACGCCCGACGCCGACATTCGCCGCCGGACGGTCGCGCTCGCGGCCTCGCCCATCGTCGGCCCGCGGCTCGGCGACCGACGGATGGCGATCCTGGTCGATCGTGCCGGCGAGCACATCCTGTGGGCGAACCCATCCGCCGAGCGGGCCCTCGAGCTCGGGCCCAACGACGGCGCCGCCGCGCCGCGGGCGCGAGCGCTCCTCGCCGCCGTGGGGCGCCCGCTCTCGGCCGCCGCCGAGCTGCCGAGCGGCATCACGCGGCTGCGCGTCTTCGCCGACTTCCGCGCCACGCCGCACGACTGCCTGTTCGAGGCGGTGCAACTGCCCGACGGATCGAAGGCGGTGCTCGTCACGGTCGTCGCGCCCGTGCCGGTGCCGACGCTCGACGAGACCGCCTACTACGGCGCGCTCTGCCGCTCGCTCGCCGCCGGCGACGGCTATGCCGCCGTGCTCGCCGAGGACGGCCGCGTCGTCGCGGAGGCCGGCACGCCGCCCGGCCACGACGTGCGCCCCGGGGTGGACGGCCTCCACGTCACGCCGATCGGCGGCACCCTCTATCGCCTCGCCGTCGGCGGCGCCCTGCTCGCGGCGAAGGAGCCGCCGCCCGCGGCGAGCGCCCCCTCGGCGACCGCCGTGGTACCCGATGCCGCCCCTCCGCCGCGGCGCGCCGCCATACCCGGATCGCGACGCTTCTCCTGGCAGAGCGACGCCGAGGACCGGGTCACCTTCGTCTCCCCCGAGCTGTCGCTCGCCGTCGGCGCCCGCGGGGCCGACGTGATCGGCCGCACCTGGCGGGAGATCGCCGCCGAGCGACGCCTCGACCCGACCGGGCGGCTCGCCGCCAGCCTCGCCGGACGCGCCACCTGGAGCGGCCAGACCGTGCTGTGGCCGAGCGAGGACGGCCGGCGCGTGCCGATCGATCTCGCCGGCCTGTCGGTCGCCGACGACGACGGCCGCTTCGTCGGCTTCCGCGGCTTCGGCCAGATCCGCCTCGGCGACGCCATCGAGCCCGCCCCCGAGCCGACACCCGCGGCCGACGCCGCGCCGGAGCCCGTGCTCCCCTCGGCGCGGGTGGATCCGGAGCCCGCCCCTGCCCCGCCACGCCTCGAGCCGCCGCCGACCGAGGTGGCGGAAGCGCCGCGCGCCACGACGGTCGAAGCGCCGACGCCGGTGGCGGCCGAGGCTGCGGTCGCGGCGCCGGAGCTGGTGCCGATCGAAGCGGCAGCCGCACCAAGCGCCATTCCCGCGCCACCGGACACCGGCGAGGCGGCCACCGTTTCGGAACCGGCTCCGATGCCGACTCCCGCCGATGCGCCGTCCGGCACCGTCGAGCCGGCCATGGCGACCGAGGCGGCGATCGAGGCCACATCCCCGGCCGCACCCCTCGCCGTTGCGCGGCCGGAGGTGCAGGACTTCGCCGCGACGCCGCCGGAGCCCAAGGTCGAGGCCACAGCGCCTCCGACTGAACCGTCGGCCCCGTCGGCCCCGCCGCCCGTCGCCGCCGAAGCGACGCGCGCCGCGCCGGTCGACGGCGGGCGCAGCCTGTCGCGGCCCGAGTGGGAGGCCTTCCGCCAGGTCGCGAGCGCCCTCGGCGCCCGCTTCGAGGGCGACCACGATCCGGCCGCCGCGAATCCCGTCGCGCCGGCGGCGCCCGCGGGGCCGGCCACCACGGCCGACGACCGCGCCCTCTCCGAGGCGCGCCAGCTGATCGACCGGATCCCGTCGGCGCTGCTCGTCTGCCGCGGCGAGACCGTGCTGCACCTCAATCCGGCCGCCCTCTCCCTCCTCGGCTATGCCGACCGGGCCGCCTTCGAGGCGGCCGGCGGGCTCGCCTCGGTGTTCGCCGAGCCGACCGCCGCCGGGGTCCGCCGGGTCCTCGCCCAGCGCGCCGACGGCACGACGCTGCCGGTCGAGGCGCGGTTGCAGGCGGTGCCGTGGAACGGCGGCTCGGCGCTCCTCGTGGCGCTCAGCCGGCTCGATCACCCGGCGGCCGCCGATGGCGGCGATCCGACCGCTCCCCTCCTCGACGTGCTGCCCGACGGCGTTCTCCTCGTCGACCGCGCCGGCCGCGTCGTCGCCGCCAACCGCGCCGCCGAGCGCCTGCTCGGCCGCCCGCGCATCGAGATCATCGGCCGGCTGCTCGTCCATCTCGTCACCGCCGAGAGCCGGCTCGCCACGGGCGCCGCCCTCGCCGAGGTGGTGGCGCCCGGCTTCGACCCGGAGCGGACCGTCGAGGCCGAGCTCACCGCGCTCTCGGCGAGCGAGGCGACCGTGCCGCTCGCCGTCGGCTTCGGCCGCATCGGCAACGACGCCGACCCGGCCGCCTGCCTCGTGCTGCGCGACCTCTCGCGCTGGCGCCGCGCCGAGGACGACCTCCGGCTCGCGGCCCAGTCGGCCGAGCGGGCGAACGCCCGCAAGTCCGACGTGCTCGCCCGCGTCAGCCATGAGATCCGCACCCCGATCAACGCCGTCATCGGCTTCTCGGAGGTGATGCTGGAGGAGCGCTTCGGACCGATCGGCGAGCCGCGCTACCGCGACTATCTGCGCGACATCCGCTCGTCGGGCCTGCACATGCTGAGCCTCGTCGACGATCTGCTCGACCTCGCCAAGATCGAATCCGGCAACACCGAGCTCGCCTTCGAGCCGGTCGCCCTCAACGATGTGGTGCGCGAGGGCGTCGCGCTGATGCAGCCGCAGGCGGGCGCCGAGCGGGTGATCCTGCGGACCAGCCTCGCGCCCGACCTGCCGGCGCTCCTCGCCGACCGCCGCAGCCTGCACCAGATCGTCCTGAACCTCCTCTCCAACGCCGTGAAGTACAACACCGTCGGCGGCCAGGTGATCGTCTCGACCGGCCTCGACGAGTTCGGCGCGGTGACGCTCCGGGTGCGCGACACCGGCATCGGCATGGCTCCGGGCGACATCGACACGGCGCTCGAGCCGTTCGGCCGCGTGCCAGGCTCGCACCACGACGGCACCGGCCTCGGCCTGCCCTTGACCAAGGCGCTCGCCGAGGCGAACGACGCGACGTTCACGATCGAGTCGGCCCTCGACCAGGGCACGCTCGTCGAGATCACCTTCCCGGCCGCGCGGACGCTGGCCGCATAGCGGCAAAACTAGAGCAACTCCAGTCTACTAGAGACGATCGGCGCGATTGACAGGAGCGCCGGCCGATGGCTATCGACGACGGTAGACCGGGCTCGGCCGACGCCGCGCCCGGCCGTGGCGCGCAACGCCTCCACACCCGCCCGGCGTCCGCCGACGGGCGATGGACGGAACCCGCGGCGCCGCCGTCAGAAGGCCGACCCGCCGGTGAGCCTCGCCTCAGAGACCTCCCTCAGCCCCGAGACCGCGACGGCGGCACGGCCGCCGTTCGCGCGCCGCGAGGGTGGGGGCTGGCTCGCCGCGGTGCTGCTGCTCGCCGGCCTCGCCCTCATTCCGCTCGCCGCCCTCATCGCCATCGCCGTCGGGCCCGCGGGCGACGTCTGGCCGCATCTCGTGCAGACGGTGCTGCCGCGGGCGATCTCGACCACCGTCCTGCTGATGCTCGGGGTCGGCCTCCTCGCCGGCACGATCGGCGTCGGCACCGCCTGGCTCGTCGTCATGCACCGCTTTCCCGGCCGCGGCGTGCTCGACTGGGCGCTCCTGCTGCCGCTCGCCGTGCCGACCTACATCGCCGCCTATGCAGCGGTGGAGCTCGCCGACTTCACCGGCCCGCTGCAGACCACGATCCGCATGCTCGGCGGCTATACCCTGCGCCGCGAGTACTGGTTCCCGGAGATCCGCTCGCTCGGCGGCGCGGTTCTGGTCATGGGGCTGGTGCTCTACCCCTACGTCTATCTCGCGGCGCGCGCGGCGTTCCTGCTGCAGTCGGCGTGCGTGCTCGACGTCGCCCGCACCCTCGGCGCCGGCCCGCGGCGGGTGTTCTTCGGCGTCGCCCTGCCGCTCGCCCGCCCGGCGATCGCCGTCGGCGTCTCGCTCGCCATGATGGAGTGCCTCAACGACATCGGCGCGGTGCAGTTCTTCGGCGTGAAGACGCTGACCTTCTCGATCTACGACACCTGGCTGAACCGCGGCAGCCTCGCCGGCGCGGCGCAGATCGCCGTCGCCATGCTGGTCGTCGTGCTGGCGCTCCTCCTCGCCGAGCGGTGGGCCCGGCGCGGCGGCCGCTTCTCCGACACGACGACCCGCCTGACGCCGCTCGGCACGCGCACCCTCGGCCCGGCGGCCGGCCTCGCCGCCACCGCCGCCTGCCTGCTGCCGGTGCTCGTCGGCTTCGCCGCACCGGCGAGCGTGCTCGTGCGCTCGGCGATGCGCCGGCTCGACCAGGCGGTCGACCCCGCCTTCCACGCCGCCGTCGTCAACTCCTTCGTCCTCGCCGTCGTCGCGGCCGTGGTGACCGTGGCCGCCGGCACCATCGTCGCCTACGCCCGCCGGGTGCGGCCGGACCGCCCGGTCCGCATCGCCGCCCGCGTCTCGGCGATCGGCTACGCCGTTCCCGGAACGGTGCTGGCCGTCGGCATCCTGGTGCCGCTCGCCGCCCTCGACAACGCCGTCGACGCCGCTGCCCGCGCCACCCTCGGCGTCTCGACCGGGCTGATTCTCGCCGGCTCCGGCTTCGGCCTCGTCTACGCCTACCTGGTGCGCTTCCTGACGATCCCGCTCGGCACCGTCGAGGCCGGGCTCGGCAAGCTGTCGACCCACCTCGACATGGCCGCCCGCGCCCTCGGCCGCACCTCGCTCGGCGCCCTGCGCGAGGTGCACCTGCCGCTCCTCAGGCCGGCGCTCGCCACCGCCGCGCTGATGGTCTTCGTCGACACCATGAAGGAGCTGCCGGCCACCGTGCTGCTGCGGCCGTTCAACTTCGAGACGCTGTCGACGACGGTGTTCGCCGCCGCCTCGCGCGAGCACTTCGAGGAGAGCGCCCTCGCCGCCCTCGCCATCGTCGTCGTCGGCCTGGTGCCGGTGATCCTGCTCGCCCGGGCGAGCAGCGATACGTTCCGCGGCGGCGCCGGCGGCAGCGCCTGACGGTCCCCGATCCGGGGCGCCCCTTGCCTCGGCCGCGACGGTGGGCTAGGCCGAGCGACGGCCAGGTCGACCGGCTCGGCGGTGGGAAAGGGCATTCATGGACCGGATCAGGATCGTCGGCGGCAACCGACTGGGCGGCGTCATCCCGATCTCGGGGGCGAAGAACGCGGCGCTGCCGCTGATGATCGCCAGCCTCCTGACCGACGAGATGCTGACGCTCGAGAACGTGCCCCGGCTGCGCGACGTGGCGCAGCTGTTCCAGATCCTGTCGAACCACGGCGTCGACCACTCGATCGAGGGCAAGCGCAACGGCCAGGACGGCATGACCGGCCAGACCGTGCACATGTCGGCGCGCGCCATCGTCGACACCACCGCGCCCTACGACCTCGTCTCGAAGATGCGGGCGAGCTTCTGGGTGATCGGGCCGCTGCTCGGCCGGATGGGCGAGGCGCGCGTCTCGCTGCCCGGCGGCTGCGCCATCGGCACGCGGCCGGTCGACTTCTTCATCGACGGGCTGCGGGCGCTCGGCGCCGAGATCGACATCGACACCGGCTACGTCGTCGCCCGCGCCAGGAACGGACTTCGTGGCGGCCGGGTGGTGCTGCCGCGCGTCTCCGTCGGCGCGACCCACACCCTGATGATGGCCGCCTCCCTCGCCCGCGGCGAGACGGTGATCGAGAACGCGGCGCGCGAGCCCGAAGTGGTCGACGTCGCCCGCTGCCTCGTCGCCATGGGCGCCAAGATCGAGGGCATCGGCACCGCGACGCTGCACATCCAGGGCGTCTCGCGGCTCGGCGGCGCCCGCCACCGCGTGCTGCCCGACCGCATCGAGACCGGCACCTACGCGATGGCGGTGGCGGCGGCCGGCGGCGACGTGTTCCTCGAGGGCGCCTCGGCCGACCTCCTCGATTCGGCGCTCGTCGTCCTCGCCGACGCCGGCGTCACCATCGACCGCCGCAACGACGGCATCCGCGTCGCCCGCAACGGCGCCGGCCTCCAGCCGGTGACGGTCACGACCGAGCCGTTCCCGGGCTTCCCGACCGACCTGCAGGCCCAGTTGATGGCGACGATGACGCTCGCCGACGGCGCCTCGAAGATCACCGAGACGATCTTCGAGAACCGCTTCATGCACGTGCAGGAGCTCGCCCGCCTCGGCGCCCGCATCCACCTCGACGGCCAGACCGCGACGGTCGAGGGCGTCAAGCGGCTGACCGGCGCTCCGGTGATGGCGACCGACCTGCGCGCCTCGGTGTCGCTCGTCATCGCGGCGCTCGCCGCCGAGGGCGAGACGATGGTGAGCCGGGTCTACCACCTCGACCGCGGCTTCGAGCGGCTCGAGGACAAGCTCAGCCGTTGCGGCGCGGAGATCGAGCGCATCTCGGCCTGACCCGCCCGCCGTTGCGGGCGGGCGCGGAAGCGACTACGTGTTTCTTCCCCGTCAACCCGCCCAATCGCCCGGAGCCATGGACCGTTTGAAGCTCGTCGCGCTCGACGCGGAAGACCTCGCGGTCCTGTCGGCCCACGTGCAGGACGCGGTGGTGCGCGTCGGCGACCTGCGCTTCCTCGCCGAGGAAGGGCGGTTCGTCATCGCCCTCAACCGCTTCGCCTGGGAGACGACCGGCCGGCGCGGCCCGGACGAGCGCCGCCGCGCCGTTCTCCACTTCGACCGCGTCAAGCGGGCGCAGGCGACCCGCATCCGCCGCGAGGCGCCGGACGCCGTGCTGTCGCTCCTCGCCGTCACCTTCGAGCCCGGCGAGGCGCCCGCCGGCACCGTCCGCCTCGCCTTCTCCGGCGGCGCGGAGATGCGCCTCGAGGTCGACTACGTCGAGGCGCGGCTCGCCGACCTCGGCGCCGCCTGGGCGGCGCGCGGCCGGCCGTCGCACGACGCCGCCGGCAAGGGCTGAGGACCGCCATGGCCATTCGTCTCGCAAGCGCCGACCACGATTTCGAGGCCCGCTTCGCGGCCTTCCTCGCCACCAAGCGGGAGGTCTCCGAGGAGGTCGACGCGGCCGTCGCCGAGATCATCGCCGAGGTGCGCTCCAACGGCGACGCCGCCCTCGTGCGGCTGTCGCGCCGCTTCGACCGCATCGAGCTCGAGGAGGTCGGCCTCGCCGTCCGCCCCGAGGAGATCGACGCGGCCGAGCGGGCCGTCGACCCGAAGACCCGCGAGGCGCTCGTCTTCGCGCGCGATCGCATCGCCTCGCACCACGCCCGCCAGCGGCCCGCCGACGACCGCTACGTCGACGCCCTCGGCGTCACCCTCGGCCACCGCTGGACGGCGATCGAGGCGGTCGGGCTCTACGTGCCCGGCGGCACCGCGAGCTATCCGAGCTCGGTCCTGATGAATGCCGTGCCGGCGAAGGTCGCCGGCGTCGACCGCGTCGTCATGGTGGTCCCCGCCCCGGACGGCGAGCTGAACCCGCTGGTGCTCGTCGCCGCCCGCCTCGCCGGCGTCGACGAGATCTACCGGGTCGGCGGCGCCCAGGCCGTGGCGGCGCTCGCCTACGGCACCGAGACGATCCGCCCGGTCGCCAAGATCGTCGGCCCCGGCAACGCCTTCGTCGCCGCCGCCAAGCGGCGGGTGTTCGGCACCGTCGGCATCGACATGATCGCCGGCCCGTCGGAGGTGCTCGTCGTCGCCGACGGGGCGAACGACCCCGACTGGCTCGCCGCCGACCTGCTCGCCCAGGCCGAGCACGACACGGCGGCGCAGTCGATCCTGATGACCGACGACGCCGCCCTCGCCGACGCCGTCGAGGCGGCCGTCCTGCGCCAGATCCCGCTGCTGCCGCGCGCCGACGTGGCGCGCGAGAGCTGGGCCGACTACGGCGCGGTCATCCTCCTCCGCTCGCTCGACGAGGCGCCGCCGCTCGTCGACCGCATCGCCCCGGAACACCTCGAGATCGCCACCGACGCGCCGGACGCGCTGTTCGCGCGGGTGCGCAACGCCGGCGCCGTCTTCCTCGGCCGCTACACCCCCGAGGTGATCGGCGACTATGTCGGCGGCTCCAACCACGTGCTGCCGACGGCGCGCTCGGCGCGCTTCTCGTCGGGGCTTTCGGTGCTCGACTTCATGAAGCGGACGTCGCTGCTCGCCTGCGGGCCGGAGGCGCTCCGCGCGCTCGCGCCGGCGGCGATCGCCCTCGCCGAGGCCGAGGGCCTCGGCGCGCACGGCCGCTCGGTCGCGATCCGCCTCAACCGCTGAGGAACTGCCGATGGGCGAGGAGACCGCCGATCGCTGTCGCCTCGTCGGGGTGGAACTCGACGAGGCCTCGATCTCCCGCTCGACGCCCGACATCGAGCACGAGCGGGCGGCGGCGATCTACGACCTCCTCGACGACAACCACTTCGCCCCGGCCGGCCACGCCGGCGGCCCCTACCGGCTCGTCATCGCCCTCGTCGACCGCAAGCTGGTGTTCGACGTGCGCGACGAGGCCGGCAAGCCGATCGTCGCGCACGGGCTGTCGCTAACGCCGCTGCGCAAGGTGGTGAAGGACTATTTCCTGATCTGCGACAGCTATTACAACGCCATCCGCACCGCGACGCCGAGCCAGATCGAGGCGATCGACATGGGCCGGCGCGGCGTGCACGACGAGGGCTCGCAGATCCTGGCGGGACGGCTCGAAGGCAAGATCGCCGTCGACCACGGCACCGCCCGGCGGCTGTTCACGCTCGTCTGCGCGCTGCATTGGAAAGGCTGACGGGGGTGAGCGGCAGCGCCCGCGAGCGACCCGGTGCCGTGCTGTTCGTCTGCCGTCAGAACGTCGTCCGCTCGCCGATGGCGGCGGCGATCGCCCGCCACCTCTTCCCGCAGTCGATGTACGTGCGCTCGGCGGGGGTCCGGCCGGGCGACCCCGACCCGTTCACGGTCGCGGTGATGGCGGAAATCGGCATCGACCTCTCGAAGCACCGGCCGAAGGCGCTCGAGGACCTCGACGACATGAACTTCGACCTCGTCGTCACCCTCGCCCCGGAGGCGCACCACAAGGTGCTCGACCTCTCGCGCACCGAGGCGCTCGACGTCGAGTACTGGCCGATCATCGACCCGACCGCGACGTCCGGCTCGAGGGCGCAGATCCTCGACGCCTACCGCGCGGTGCGCGACGAGCTCGAGAGGCGCATCCGCGCCCGCTTCGGCCTGCCGCCGGCGGAACGCGCCGACGGCTGACGGGGCCTCAGCCGGCGGCGAACGCCGCGGTCAGCACGCGCCCGAGGCGGGCGGCGAAGGCCGCCGGGTCGCCCGGCTGCTCGCCGTCGAGGATGCGCGCCTCGTCGAGGAGGAGATGCGCGGCGTCGTCGAGCGCCTCCTTGGCCCCGCCCTTGCCCGAACGCTCGGCGAGCGCCTTGACGAGGGCGTGGCGGGGATTGATCTCGAGAATCGGCTGCGGCCCGGCGCGCTCGCGGCCGGAGCGCTGCAGCAGGCGCTCGAACTGCCGGTCCGGTCCGTATTCCGGCGCCACAAGGCAGACCGCGCTCTCGGCCAGCCGGCCGGAGGGACGGACGTCGCTCACCGCCTCGCCGAGCGTCTCCTTGAGGAGCGCGACGAGCACCGCGACGTCGGCGGCGCGCGCCTCCTCGCCGGCCTCGACGCCCTCGGCGAGGGCGATCTGATCGAGGTCGCTCGCGCCCTGGGTGACCGAGCGGAACGGCTTGCCCTCGAAGCCGAGCGCCGTCTGGATCCAGAACGCGTCGACCGGGTCGGCGAGCAGCAGCACCTCGACGCCGCGGGCGCGGTAGCCTTCGAGGTGCGGGCTCGCCTTCACCGCCTCCAGGCTGTCGCCGACGGCGTAGTAGATCGAGGTCTGGTTCTCCTTGAGGTCGGCGACAACCTCGGCGAGGCTGCGCCAGCCCGCAGGATCGCGGCTCGTGTGGAAGCGCGCGAGCTTCAGGAGCGCGTCACGCCGGTCGGGCTCCTCGTAGAGCCCCTCCTTGAGGACGGCGCCGAACGCCTCCCAGATCGCGAGGTACCGCTCCGGCTCCTTCTCGGCGAGCTTCTCGAGCTCGCCGAGGATGCGCGTGGTGACGCCGCGGCGGATCGCGTCGAGCAGCGGGTTCGACTGCAGCATCTCGCGCGACAGGTTGAGCGGCAGGTCCTCCGAATCGACGACGCCGCGCACGAAGCGCAGCCAGCCCGGCAGCACCGGCGCCTCGTCGGTGATGAAGACGCGGCGGACATAGAGCTTGATGCGGCCCTTGCGGTCCGGGTTGAAGAGGTCGAACGGCCGCCGCTCGGGCACGAAGGCGAGCACCGAATAGTCGTGCCGGCCTTCGGCGCGGTAGTGGACGGTGAGCGCCGGCTCGCCGGGATCGCCCGACACGAGCTCGAAGAACTCGCGGTACTCGGCCGGCGTCACCTGGCTCTTCGGCTTTGTCCACAGCGCCGAGCCGTCGACGAGGGTGCGCGAGACCTCGCTGCCTTTGCGGCGGATCACCACCGGCACCGGCACGTGCGCGGCGTGCTCGCGCACCACCCGCTCGACCTCGGCCTCGTCAGCGAACGCGGCCGCCTCCTCGGTCAGGAACAGGGTGACGCGGGTGCCGCGCGCCGGCGCGTCCTCGCCGGCCGGCTCGATCGTGAAGGAGCCGGCGCCGTCGGAGCGCCACGTCCACGCCTCGCCGCTGCCGGCGGCGCGGCTCGTGACGCGGATCTCGCGGGCGACCATGAAGGCGGAGTAGAAGCCGACGCCGAACTGTCCGATCAGCGCGCCGCCGTCCGCCCCCTCGCCGAGCGCCTCGACGAAGGCGCGGGTGCCGGAACGGGCGATGGTGCCGAGGTTCTCGGCCATCTCGGCCGGCGTCATGCCGATGCCGTTGTCGATCACCGACAGGGTGCGCGCGTCGGGATCGACCTCGAGCACGATCTCGAAGCCGCCGCCCTCGGCGAGGGCGGGCTCGGTCAGCGCCCGGTAGCGCAGCTTCTCGCAGGCGTCGGCGGCGTTCGAGACGAGCTCGCGCAGGAACACCTCGCGGTTCGAATAGACCGAGTGGACCATCAGCTTGAGGAGCTGGGCCACGTCGGCGGCGAACGGCCGCGTCTCGGCCGCCGGGTGGGTGGCGCGCGCGGCGGTATCTTCGGTGGTCGCGGAAGAGGTGGTGGTGGCTTCTTCGGTCATGGTCGGCGCCCCGCTTCTCGGTGTCGGCTGGCGGCGCCTATATCGGCGGCCGGGCGGCGGCGATCAAGCCCGGCCTCGCAAGCCCGGCCTCGAGGGGGAGCGCGAATGCCGCGAGCGCGGCGGTCGCCCGAGCGATCCGAGACCCCGAAACGAAAACGGGCCGGCGCAAAGCGCCGGCCCGAATGTCGCTCCTGGAACGCGTGGACGCGTCCACTTCGGTACTCGGTCTCTCCCGAACCCCGGGGGGCTGGGGGGCTGACTGTTTCCAAGGCTCGAGGGTCCGAACCGCGGAGACGACATCGACCATCCTACCCCTCAACATGGCTCGTGAAGGGCCGGAATAGGGCAACTTCGTGAATCCCGCCCGAGGGCCTTGCCAGCCTCCGCCGCGACCGCGATCATGACGGTAAGGCGACGGACGGGAGGAGCGCTTGAGCGACACCGAGGAAAGCCCGTCCCCCCGCGGGGCCCAGCCGCTCGTCGCGGCGCTCGCGGGGGAAAGGACGGGAGCCGGTGCGGGGCAGGAGCCGCGGGTGACGGCGTTCGATCGCCGCGAGCTCGACGCCATCCTGAGGCTCTACGGGCGCAAGGTCGCCGAGGGCGAGTGGCGCGACTACGCGATCGACTTCCTGAAGGACCAGGCGGTGTTCTCGATCTTCCGCCGCACGACCGAGATGCCGCTCTACCGCATCGTCAAGGATCTGCGCCTCGCCCGCCGCCAGGGCGCCTACTCGGTGATCGCGCCGGGCGGCATGATCCTGAAGCGCGGACCGGACCTCGACCGCGTGCTCACCGTCTTCGAGAGCAAGCGCTCGCTCCGCCTCGTCCAGGCCTGACGGGCCAAATCTGACGGGAGAGGCCTGACAGGCGGGCCGAGGCCCGCCTCTAGAGCCACGCCGCTACAAGCTTCGACCGTCGAAGGCGACGGGTTGCAGCTCCGCGATGTCGATGTCGTCGATCGTGCGCACGTTGATCGCCACCATCGGCCGGCCGTCCGGCGTCGTGCCGCGGGAATAGGAGAGGATGCCGCAGGTCGGGCAGAACAGGTGCGCGATCGCGTGGCTGCGGAAGCGGTACTCCGTCAGCGTCTCCTCGCCGGCGAGCGCCCGGAAGCGGTCGGGGCTCGCGAAGGCGAGCAGCGAGCCGCGCTTGCTGCAGATCGAGCAGTTGCAGGAGACGACCGGCTCGAGGTCGGTCTCCACCTCGTAGCGCACCTGGCCGCAGTGGCAGCCGCCGGCATAGGTCTTCGTCTCGCCCATCGGGTCCTCCTCGCGTCGGCGCCGCCGATCGGCGCGCCTCCCGCGTGAAAGACGAACGGGCAGCCGCGCCGCCGACAGACGGTCGCGCCGATTCTACCCGATCGCCGGCGCGTAGGCCGCCGGGGCCACCACCGCGGGCCGGCCGTCGAGACTGAGGCGGGCGACGCGCGGCGACGTCTCGGCGATCACCCGGCCGCGGCGGACGACCGCGAGGCGGGCCGCCTTGAGCCGCAGCGCCTCGATCGGATCGCGCGCCTCGAGCACCACGAAGTCTGCGTTGCACCCGGGCGCAATTCCGTAGCCGTCGAGGCCGAAGATCTCGGCCGGCTTCGTCGTCACCGCCTCGAAGGCGGCGCGCATGGCGTCGAGGCTCGTCATCTGGGCGACGTGGAGGCCCATGTGGGCGACCTCCAGCATGTCGGCGTTGCCGAGCGAGTACCACGGGTCCATGCAGCAGTCCTGGCCGAAGGCGACGGTGAGGCCCGCCGCCATCAGCTCCGGCACCCGCGTCATGCCGCGCCGCTTCGGGTAGGTGTCGTGGCGGCCCTGCAGGGTGATGTTGATCAGCGGGTTGGCGACCGCCTTGAGGTCGGCCTCGGCCATCAGGGCGATCAGCTTCGAGACGTAGTAGTTGTCCATCGAGTGCATCGAGGTGAGGTGCGAGCCGGTGACGCGGCCGTGCAGGCCGAGCCGCTGCGTCTCGCAGGCGAGCATCTCGACGTGACGGGACAGCGGGTCGTCGCTCTCGTCGCAGTGCATGTCGACGCGGAGGCCCCGCGCCGCGGCGATCTCGCACAGCGCCGTCACCGAGCGGGCGCCGTCGGCCATCGTGCGTTCGAAGTGAGGGATGCCGCCGACCACCTCGACGCCGAGGTCGAGGGCGCGGGCGAGGTTCGCCGCCGCCGTCGGCGAGCGGAAGTAGCCGTCCTGCGGGAAGGCGACGAGCTGCAGGTCGAGATAGGGGGCGACGCGGCGCTTGACGTCGAGGAGCGCCTCGACGGCGACGAGCCGGTCGTCGCAGACGTCGACGTGGCTGCGCACGGCGAGGAGGCCCTGGGCGACGGCGAGGTCGCAGTATCTCAGCGCCCGCTCGGCGACCGCCTCGTGGGTGAGCCGTGGCTTCAATTCGCCCCACAGCGCGATGCCCTCGAGCAGCGTGCCGGAGCGGTTGAGGCGCGGGATGCCGAGGGAGAGCGCCGCGTCCATGTGGAAGTGGATGTCGACAAAGGGCGGCGCGACGAGCCGGCCCGCCGCGTCGATCTCGCGTGCCGCCTCCGCCGCGAGCGCCGGCGCCACCTCGACGATGCGGCCGGCCGCCACCGCGATGTCCTGGCCGGTGCGCCCGTCGGGCAGGTTGGCGCCGCGGACGATGAGGTCGAGCATGGGGTTTCCTCCGGACATAACTCAGCGCTGGCCCTTGACGTAGGGCACCATCAGCGCCTTCGGCACGGCGGCGCGCCGCGACATCACGACGAGCGCGACGATCGAGAGCACGTAGGGCAGCATCAGGAAGATCTGGTGCGGCACGGCGCCGCCGACCGACTGCTGCAGGCGGACCTGGAAGGCGTCGAAGGCGCCGAACAGGATGGCGCCGAGCAGCGCCTTGCCCGGCATCCACGAGCCGAACACGACGAGGGCGAGGGCGATCCAGCCGCGGCCGGCGATCATCTCGAAGAAGAAGGCGTTGAAGGCCGACATCGTCAGGAAGGCGCCGCCGATCGCCATGATCGCCGAGCCGGCGACCACCGCGCCGATGCGCACCCGGGTCGGGTCGATGCCCTGGGCGTCGGCGGCGGCCGGGTTGTCGCCGACGGCGCGCACCGCGAGGCCGACCGGCGTCTTCCACAGGACCCAGGCGACGAGGCCGGCGAGGGCGAAGGCGAGGAAGGTGAGCGCCGTCTGGCCGGCGGCGATCGGCCCGACGAACGGGATCGCCTGCAGCCAGTCCCACCCGACCGGCTGGAACGGCTCGATGCGCGGCGGGGAGGATACGTCCGGCAGCACCATCCGGTAGAGGAAGTAGCTGCCGGAGGTGGCGAACAGGGTGATGCCGATGCCGGTGACGTGCTGCGAGCGGCCGAGCACGACGGTGAGGAGCGCATGCACCAGCCCGAGCCCGGCGCCGACGAGGGCGGCGACGGCGACGCCGGTCCACAGGTCGGCGCCGAAATAGACGCTCATCCAGCCGGCCATGGCGCCGGCGGTCATGATGCCCTCGATGCCGAGGTTGAGCACGCCGGCGCGCTCGCACAGGAGTTCGCCGATGACGCCGAAGATCAGCGGCGTCGCGATCCGGAGCGCCGCGATCCAGAAGGCGACGGTCGCCAGCATCTCGAGGGCGTCGATCATGGCCGTGCTCCCGCCGCCGGCGCCCGGCGCCAGACGACCCGCCATTGCAGGAAGAGCTGGCCGACGAGCATCGACAAGAGCGACAGCGCGACGATCAGGTTGGCGATGTAGCTCGACACCCCGAGGGTGCGCCCCATCGTGTCGGCGCCGACGAACACGCCGGCGAGGAACAGCGCCGCGACGAGAACGCCGAGCGGGTTCAGCATGGCGAGCATGGCGACGACGATGCCGGTGTAGCCGAAGCCGGGCGAGAGATCCTGGGTGACGTAGCCCTTGAGGCCGATCACCTCGCTCACCCCGGCGAGGCCGGCGAGCGCGCCGGAGAGGAGGCCGACGCGCACGAAGGTCGCCTCGACGCGGATGCCGGCGAAGCGCGCCGCCGCCGGGTTGAGGCCGACGGCGCGCGCCTCGAAGCCCCACACGGTGTAGCGGTCGAGCGCCCAGACGAGGACGGCGCAGGCGATGCCGAGGAGGAGCCCGGCGTGCAGCCGCGTCTGCGCCACGAGCCGCGGCAGCTCGGCCTCGACGAGGATCGGCGCCGACTGCGGCCAGCCGCCGCCCATCGGGTCCTTCATCGGCCCGTCGAGCATCATCGAGACGAACAGGATGACGATGAAGTTGGAGAGCAGCGTCGTCACCACCTCGTCGACGCCGAAGCGCGTCTTGAGAAGCGTCGGCACCAGCATCATCATCGCGCCGGCGAGGAGGCCGGCGAGGCAGACGGCGGGGATGAGGAGGAGCGGCGGCAGCTGGAGCGCGCCGGCGCCGAGCGCCACCGCGGCGAGCGCCCCGGCGTAGAGCTGGCCCTCGGCGCCGATGTTCCACAGCCGCGCGCGAAAGGCGACGGCGGCGGCGAGGCCGGTGAAGACGAGCGGCGTCGCCCGCGTCAGCGTCTCGGTGAGCGCGAACACCGAGCCGGCCGCCCCCTCGGCCATCAGCGCGAAGGCGCGGCCGACCGGCACCCCGGCGACGGCGAGCGGCACGGCGGCGAGGAGGAGCGCGGCGACGGCGGCGGCCGCCGGCACGCCGAGGGCGAGGCCGGGGCCGACGCGGCCGCGCGGTTCGAGCCGGATCATAGCGGGTTCCGAGGTGTCTTCGCACCCGAGATTGGCAAAACGCCTGCACTGTCAGTACAGGTTCGCTCTTGCGCGATAAACGTCTCGCGTGCGGTCTCTATTTCTTCATGAGGGAGCACCGACACTCGAATCCCCGTTAGTCCTCTATTCTTATCAAGAAGGAAGAAAATATCGTTATCCACAATGCATTCTACCGGTTCTTCATCTCGTTGAAGCTCTATATCTATAAAATCAGATCCGAAAAATATCCCAACATCTGAATATATCTCTGTATAGTACTTCTCCAGAATGGCCATGATTGCCGCGCCGTAGCGACGAGCATCCGGCAGGTCGAGAGGGTTCGCCATTCTTCTGACCATCGTGACAGCGTTGAAGCCGCAGATCTCTCCGGAATCGACGCTGTATCCAATTTCGAGGAGTGGTCCCGGGTCGAACACCCCGTTCGGCCATCGATATGAAACATATTGACAGCGCACATTTTCCTGAAGTGAACAGTAGAAAACAATATACCGATCGCCTTTGAAAGTCCGGTTTCTAATTTCCTTGGTGCCCACACCGTCAATCTTGATCATTTTGTGCGCGCCTCCGGCGGCAATTCGGGGCTCCCGAGCCTCCCCCTCCCACCGTTGCCCACATTGGCCACATTCTGGCCGGCCATCATCAGGCCGATCCGCCAGGCGTCGAGGTCGCGATTCTCGCCGGCCTCGGCGAGGCGGCCGTGGAACAGCACGACGATGCGGTCGGACAGCGCCAGGAGCTCGTCGAGATCCTCCGAGATCAGCAGCACCGCGGCGCCGCGGCCGCGCGCCTCGATCAGGCGGGCGTGCACGGCCTGGGTCGCGCCGATGTCGAGGCCGCGGCTCGGCTGCGCGGCGACCACCACCTTCGGCTCGCGGGCGAGCGCCCGGGCGAGCACCAGCTTCTGGATGTTGCCGCCGGAGAGCTGGCGCACCTTCGCCGCCGGGCCGGGACAGCGCACGTCGTAGGCGGCGATCGCGGCGAGCGCCTGCCGGCGCATCGCGCCGAAGCGCAGGATGCCGCGGCGCTGCGTGGCCGGGCCGCGCAGATCCTCGAGCACCAGGTTCTCCTCGACGCTCATGTCGCCGACGACGCCGTCGCGGTGGCGGTCCTCCGGGATGCGGCCGATGCCGGCGGCGACCGCCGCGCGCGGGTCGGCGGCGAGCGGCTCGCCGTCGATGGTGACCGCGCCGGCGCTCGGCGCCAGGAGGCCGGAGACGACCGCCGCCAGCGCCTCCTGGCCGTTGCCGGAGACCCCGGCGACGCCGACGATCTCGCCCGCCCGGACCGTCAGGTCGACGCCGGCGAGGCCGGCCCGGCCGCCGCCGGGCCCCGGCGCGTCGAGCCCGGCCAGCATCAGCATCGGCCGGCCGGGACGGCCCGGCGGGCGGTCGGGCGGGGCGACCGGGCGGCCGACCATCGCCTCGGCGAGCATCGCCCGGTCGAGGCCGACGTTCTCCGCCTCCATCACCTTGCGGCCCTGGCGCAGCACGGCGACGCGGTCGGCGACCGCCAGCACCTCGCCGAGCTTGTGGCTGATGAAGATCACCGAGAGGCCGCGCGCCGTCAGCGTCTCGAGGGTGGCGAAGAGGCCGTCGGCCTCCTGCGGCGTCAAGACGGCGGTCGGCTCGTCGAGCACCAGGATGCGGGCGTCGCGGTAGAGCGCCTTCAGGATCTCGACGCGCTGGCGCTCGCCGACCGAGAGCGTGCCGGTGCGGGCGGCGAGATCGACGGTGAGGCCGCAGTCGGCCATCAGCCCCTCGATGCGCTGGCGCGCCGGCCGGCGGTCGCGCCACGGCCGCCACAACGGCTCGGTGCCGAGCGTCACGTTGTCGAAGGCGGAGAGCGCGTCGGCGAGGGCGAAGTGCTGGTGCACCATGCCGATGCCGGCGGCGATCGCCGCCTTCGGCGAGCCGGGCGCGAGCGGCGCCAGCGCCCCGTCCGCCCCGCCGACGCGGATCCCGCCCGCGTCGGCGACGTAGTGGCCGTAGAGGATCGACATCAGCGTCGACTTGCCGGCGCCGTTCTCGCCGAGGAGCGCGAGCACCTCCCCCCGCCCGAGCGTGAGCGAGATCCCGTCGTTGGCGACGAGCGCGCCGAACCGCTTGGTGACGCCGTCGATCGCGAGGACGGGGGGTGGGGTCATCGGCTGGTCTCCGGGCTCGCCGCCGACGCCGCGGTCCGCGGCGGGCGGTGCAGCAACGCGGCGGCCGCGCCGATCGCCGCGAGCGCGACAACGAGGGCGAGCCCGTCGCGGACGGCCGCGAGCAGGACGTCGCCCGGCACGCCGACGGTGGTGTCGCCGCGCCCCGTCGCCGCCGCGATCCGCCACGAGAGCAGCGCCGAGGCGCTCGCCACGCCGACGCTGCTGCCGATCACGCGCATCAGGTTGAGGAGCCCGCCGGCGGCGCCGCTGCGGTTCTCCGGCGCGGCGTGCAGAGTCGCGTCGTTGTTCGGGGCGACGAAGAGGCCGAGCCCCGCGCCGAAGAGCGCGAGCGCCGCGCCGCGCCAGACCGCCCGCAGGTCGGCGGCGAACAGCGCCTCCGACAGCAGCAGCATCGCGACGGCGCAGAGCACCATGCCGGCGACGAGCACGGGCCGCAGGCCGAAGCGGGCGGCGAGGCGTCCGCTGAACGGGGCGACGAGGCCGATGGCGACCGGCACGATGGCGAGCTTCAGGCCGGCGGCGAGCGGCGTCTCCGCGTAGCCGCGCACCAGCGCGAACGACATCAGGAAGAGCACCGCGTAGAGGATCGCGTAGGCGACGACCACCCCGACCATGCCGCCGGCGAAGGCGCGCGACCGAAAGAGCGCGAGGTCGACCAACGGCGGGACCGCCCGCCGCTCGCGGGCGACGAAGCCGGCGAGGAACACGGGCACGATCAGCGCGCAGGCGATGAAGGCGAACGATGCCGGCCCCCAGTGGTAGCTCTCGCTGATCACCATCAGGAGCGCGGCGAGGGCCGGCACGAGCAGCAGCGCGCCGGGAAGGTCGAAGCGCTCCCGCGCCGCCTCGCCGGACGTCGGCACGACGAGCCAGGCGGCGAGCGCCGCGGCGGCGGCGAACGGCACGCTCGCCCAGAACACCGCCCGCCAGCCGAACGCCTCGAGCAGGATGCCGCCGGCGATGGGGCCGAGGCTGACGCCGATCGCCTGCGACGCGGCGAATATCCCCATCGCGGTGGCGCGCCGCTCGGCGCCCGCCGAGCGCACGAGCACGACGATGCTGTTCGCCCCGAGCATCGCGCCGGCGACGCCGAGCAGCACCCGCCCGGCGATCAGCGTCGGCAGGTCCGGCGCGAGCGCGCAGGCGGCGGAGGCGGCGGCGAACAGCGCGAAGCCGACGAGATACATCAGCTTGCGGCCGGCCATGTCGGCGAGCCGGGCGAAGATCGGCAGCGCCGAGGCGAAGGCGAGCTGGTAGGCGATCGCGACCCAGCTCACCGCGCCGAGACGGGCCTCGAAGGCGCGCTCGAGCGTCGGCAGGGCGATCTGGACGATGCTCGCGTCGAGCTGGCCGATGAAGGCGCCGACGCAGGTCGTCGCCACCACGAGCCAGGGATAGGTCGGCGCCCGCACGAGCGCCGGTGACGGCGCCGGCTCCCAGATGCCCGCCTTAGTGCTCGTCCTGGCGCCCGTCCCGGCGCGACGGCGCGGCGTGCCCGCGTCGCCGCTCATGCCGCTCGCCCCGCCGCCCCGGCGCGCACGGCGCGGGCCTCCTCGCGACAGAAAATCACGCCGGGCATGCCGATCGTCCGCTGGTCGTCCGGAAGCGGGAGACGGGAGGGCGGGCCGCGTCCGGCGCGCCGCCGAGGCCGCCGTCCGCCGGCCCACGCCCCCTCGCATCCGGGAGAGGGCGCGGCCAGCGGACGGCGCGCGCCGGCGCACGCGCCTGCCGCACGGTGACGGGATCACATCGTCGGCTTCGGCTCGGCGTCGTTGATGTTGACGCGGAACATGCCGTCCTTGATCTCGTTGTACTTGGCGTTGACGCTCTCCTGCACCGCCGGCGCGACGATGTTCTCGTCGAAGACCAGCGAGCCGCCGCCGTACTGCAGGAAGGAGTACTTGCCGTAGTCCTCGGGCTCGAAGCCGTCCTCGAAGACCGCCGTGACGGCGCGGTCGATCGTCGGCTCCATGTGCCAGAGCGCCGAGGCGATCACCGTGCCCGGATAGTCCGGCGCCGTGTCGATGACGTTGCCGATGGCGTAGACGCCGCGCTCCTTGGCCGCGTCGGAGACGCCGAAGCGCTCGGCGTACATGACGTCGGCGCCCTTGTCGATCATCGCGAACGCGGCTTCCTTGGCCTTCGGCGGGTCGTACCAGGAATTGATGAAGCTGATCGAGAACTTCACGTTCGGGTTGACCGACAGCGCGCCCTCCATGAAGGCGTTCATCAGCCGGTTCACCTCCGGGATCGGGTAGCCGCCGACCATGCCGATGATGTTCGACTTGGTGGTGGCGCCGGCGACCATGCCGGTGAGGTAGCTCGGCTCGTGGATGAAGTTGTCGAACACCGAGAAGTTCGGCGCCGTCGGGCCGAACGACGAACCCATCAGGAAGGCGGTGCCGGGGAAGTCGGCCGCCACCTTGCGGGCGGCGCGCTCGACGCCGAACACCTCGCCGACGACGAGGTCGGCGCCCTCGGTGGCGTACTGGCGCATGACGCGCTCGTAGTCGGTGTTGGCGACGTTCTCGGAGAACTGGTAGGTGACGTCGCCGCGCGCCTCGGCCTCCTTCAGCGCCTGGTGGATGCGGCTCACCCACTGCTGCTCGACCGGCACGGTGTAGATCGCCGCCACCTTGATCGGCTTGTCCTTGGCGAGGGCGGCGCCGGGCAGGCCGCCGAGCATCGGCGCCGCCGCGACGGCCGCTGCCGCCAGAATGAGCACGCGCCGGGAAATCCGGCCGAAAGTCGCCTGCATGGCACCAGCCTCCTTGGTCTTCGAGGGCCGGTGCGCACCGCCGGCGGCCCGAAGACCGCCCGGCAGGCCCCCCGGCCCGGTGAACGACGACCAAGAATAGCAACTTGCGCGCCAGCGGTATCCGGCGCCGCGGAGAATCCGGTGGATGAAAAGGCCGACCGCGCCGGCCCGACGGTCACCGTGGCGCGGCCCGATCAGTCCTGCACCGTCGGGCGGATGACGATGTCGCCCACCTCGACGTCGGCCGGCTGCTCGATGGCGAAGGCGATGGCCCGGGCGATCGCCTCCGGGGAGATCGCCATCCTGTCCATCCGCTCGTTGATCGCCGCCTTCATGGCCGGGTCCGTCATGGAATCGGCGAAGCCGGTCCGCACCATGCCGGGCGAGACGTTGGTGACGCGCAGCCCCTCCACCGTCTCCTGGCGCAGCGCCTCGGACAGCGTGCGCACGGCGTTCTTCGTCGCGGCGTAGACCCCCTGCAGCGGCACGATCTTGAGCCCGGACGTCGAGATGACGTTGACGACGTGTCCGCAGCCCTGCCGGCGGAAGACCGGCAGCGCGGCGGCGATGCCGTAGAGGGTCCCCTTCAGATTGACGTCGATCATCTCGTCCCAGTCGTCGACGCACAGGTCGTCGATGCGGGAGATCGGCCCGATGCCGGCGTTGTTGACCAGAACGTCGAGCCGGCCGAACCGCTCGCCGGCGAACGCGACGAGGGCGGACAGGTCGCCGCGGCGCCGGACGTCGGTGACGATGTGGGCGGCGGCGCCGCCGTCCTCGGTGATGCGCGCGACGAGTGCCCCGAGCCGATCGGCGCTGCGCGCGCCGAGCACCACCTTCGCGCCGCGCGCCGCGAGCAGGCGCGCCGTGGCCGCACCGATGCCGCTGCTGGCGCCGGTGATGGCGACGACCTTGTCTTCGATTCCGATCATCCGCTTCGGATCCTTCCATTGTGGATCCTGCAGCCTCGCAGGCGCGCCTTGGATGATCTATGCTTGCTGCTCCAAGATTCTATCGCATTCGTCCAATTTCGTGCTGTTGCAGGCTCCCCATGCTGGCCGCCACCGATCCCCTCTCGGACGTCCTGTCGCTGATCGACCTCCACAGCGCCGCCACCGCCCGCCTCGAGGCGGGCGGGAAGTGGGCGCTGCGCTTTCCCGCGAAGCCCTATCTCAAGTTCAACGCCGTGCTGCGCGGCACCTGCTGGATCACCCTGCCGGGCGAGCGGCCGTTCCGGCTGGAGGCCGGCGACACCTTCCTGCTGGCCGATGCGCCGCCCTTCGTGCTCTCGGACGCGCCGTGCGACGCGATCGCCGACGCCGAGGACGCCTCGCTTCTGTTCGACCACAGCCGGTCCAACGTCTATCGCTACGGCGGCGACGACACCGTGGCGATCGGCGGCGGCTTCGTCTTCGAGGACGGCAATGCCCGGCTCCTGCTCGACGCCCTGCCGACGTTCGTCCACGTGCCGGCCGCCGCGCCGGAGGCGGCCGTGCTGCGCGGCACCTTGCAGATCCTCGACGCCGAGCTCGGCGGCCACCGCATGGGCGCCTCGCTGGTCACACGCCGGCTCGCCGACGTGCTGCTCGTGCAGGCGTTGCGCGCCCACGTCGCCGTCCGCGGGACCGAAGGCGCGGGGTGGATCGGCGCCCTCGACGACCGCCGGATCGGGTCCGCCCTCCACCAGATGCACCGCGACGTCGGCCGCGACTGGACCGTCGGAGCGCTCGCCGCCGCCGTCGGCATGTCCCGCTCCGGCTTCGCGCTGCGGTTCCGGACGCTCGTCGGGGTGCCGCCGCTCGACTACCTGACCCGCTGGCGGATGCAGATCGCCCGCGAGGCGCTGCGACGCGACGAAACCTCGGTCGCCGGCCTCGCGCTCGCGCTCGGATACGCCTCCGAGAGCGCTTTCGCCGCCGCCTTCAAGCGCGTCTTCGGCCGGCCTCCCAAGCGCTACTGGCCGAAGGCCCGGTGACCTGCGGCGCCCGCCTCGCTTGCGAGCCGCGCGAGGCGGCGGCCGCGCCGTCGGGCCCCTCCTCCGACCAACCCGGCATCCGCCGAGTTAAGGCCGACTTAACCATGCGGCGACTACGCTCGGGATCCGCCTGTTCCCGACCCGTTCACGGCTGCCGATGACCCCGACCTCGCCCGCGCGCCCCACCGCCCAATCGCCGTTCCAGCGGCTGGCGGCGCTCATCGCCGGGCACCCGCCGGGCGAGCCGGCGATCGACCTCGCGGTCGGCGAGCCGCGCCACCCGATGCCGGCCTTCGTCGGCCCGGCGATCGCCGCCGCCCTCGACGGCTTCGGCCGCTACCCGGCGATCCGCGGCACGGATGCCTTCCGCGCCGCCGTCGCCGCCTGGCTCGACCGGCGCTACGCCCTCGACGGGCTGATCGACCCCGAGACGATGGTGCTGCCGCTCAACGGCAGCCGCGAGGGCCTGTTCTTCGCCGCGCTCGGCGCCCGCGAGAGCGCGCGCGTCGACAACCCCGCGGTGCTGATCCCCAATCCCTACTATCAGGCCTACGCCGCCGGCGCCGCGGCGGCCGGCGCCGAGCCCGTGGCGCTGCCGGCGGCGGGCGACGGCGCCCTGCCCGACCTCGACGCGGTGCCCGCCGCCCTCCTCGACCGCACCATCGCGATCTACGCCGCCTCGCCGTCGAACCCGCAGGGCGCGGTGGCGACGGCCGCCGACTGGGCCCGCCTTCTCGGCGCGGCGCGCCGCCGTGGCATCCCGGTGTTCGCCGACGAGTGCTACTCCGAGCTCTACCGCGAGGCGGCCGGCCCGCCGGCCGGCGCCCTCGAGGCGGCGAAGGCGACCGGCTCGCTCGCCGGCCTCGTTGTCTTCAACTCGCTGTCGAAGCGCTCGAACCTGCCCGGGCTGCGCTGCGGCTTCGCCGCCGGCGACCCGGCCTTCCTCGCCGACTGGACGCGGCTCCGCAACATGGCGGCGCCGCAGGTGCCGCTGCCGGTGCAGGCGGTCGCCGTCGCGGCCTTCGCCGACGAGGCGCACGTCGCCGAGAACCGCCGCCTCTACGACGCCAAGTTCGCCCTCGCCGAGGCGCTGCTCGGCCCGGTCACCGGACCGGTGACGCCGCCGGCCGGCTTCTTCCTGTGGCTCGACGTCGCCCGCCTCGGCGGCGGCGAGCGGGTCGCGCTCGACCTCTGGACGCGGGCGGGCCTCCGCACCGTGCCGGGCGGCTATCTCGCCCTGCCGGAGGCGGATGGAACGAACCCCGCCGACCGCTACCTGAGGATCGCCCTCGTCGACGACCTCGCCCGCACCGAGACGGCGCTCCGCCGCCTCGCCGCCGCCCTCGCCTGAGGAGCCAGAGCCGTGGCCGCTTCGCGCCAGACCGCCCCCTCGATCGACGCCGCCGAGCCGCTCGGCGGCCCGCTCGCGCGCCTGCTCCACCGCCTGCTCGGCCTCGCCGTGCTCGTCGGCTGCGGGCTCGCGATCGCCGCGCTTGCCACCTGGTCGGTGGGCGACCCGAGCCTCTCGAACGCGACGCCCGGCACGCCGCGCAACCTGCTCGGCTTCGGCGGCGCGAGCCTCGCCGACTTCCTCCTGCAGATGATCGGCCTCGCCGCCCCGGTGCTGTTCGTGCCGCCGATCGCCTGGGCGCTGCGCCTCCTCGGCGCCCGTCCGGCGCGGGTGACGCGGCGGCGGCTGATCGCCTGGCCGATCGCCATCGTGCTGCTCGCCGGCGTGCTCACCGTGCTCGTTCCGCCCGCTACCTGGCCGCTGCCGACCGGGCTCGGCGGCGTCATCGGCGACGTCGTCGCCAACGTGCCGCGCGGCGTCGCGATGCTGCTGTCGCTGCCGCCGGCGATCCTCGTCGGCGGCGTGCTCGGCCTGCCGGCGCTGGCGGCGCTCGTCTTCGCCACCGGCTATCCCGCGCCGAAGCCGCCGCCGCGCGTCCGCGTGCCGGACCCGCTGTCGATGCGCCAGCCGCTGCGCCGCGGCGTCGCGCCCGCGCCCAGCATGGACGACGAGGAGGAGCCCGACCGTCTCGGCCTCCTCGAGACGCTCGTCGGCTATGTCGGCCACTGGCGGCTCGCCCTGTCGGCCCGGCTGCGCCGGCCGCCGAAGCGCCAGGATACGGAAGCCGATCGGCTCGCCGACCTCGAGTCCCTCGGCATCGACGTCCGCCCCGGCCGCGCCGCCGAGCGGCCGGCCCGCCGCGAGCCGCGCTTCGAGGCGGACGCCGCGGCCGCCCCGCCGTGGGACGAGCCCGAGCCGATGGACGTCGTCGACGACGAGGAGGAGGCCTACCGCGCCGCCCGCCGCGAGTTCGAGGACGACGAGGAGGAGGAGATCGACGACGCCCCGCCGCCGCCGGTGCTCCGCCGCGAGGTGCGTCCGGCGCAGGTGCAGGCGCCGCAGCCGACCACCGCCGGCAGCCGCGTCACCCCGCCGGCGCCGCCGCCGAAGCAGAGCAAGCGCGACGTGCGCGAGGCGCAGCCCTCGCTGCTCGCCGCCGAGAGCCCGTTCGAGCTGCCGCCGGTCCGCCTCCTCAGCGAGCCGAAGCCGCAGGGCAAGAGCCCCGGCCTCGACACCGCCGCGCTCGAGAACAACGCCCGCATGCTCGAAGGCGTGCTCGAGGACTTCGGCGTGCGCGGCCAGATCGTCAACGTGCGGCCGGGCCCGGTCGTCACCCTCTACGAGCTCGAGCCGGCGCCGGGCATCAAGTCGAGCCGCGTCATCGGCCTCGCCGACGACATCGCCCGCTCGATGAGCGCGATCTCCGCCCGCGTCGCCGTCATCCCCGGCAAGAACGCCATCGGCATCGAGCTGCCGAACGAGCGGCGCGAGACGGTGTTCCTGCGCCAGCTCATCGCCTCGGTCGACTTCGAGCAGTCGAAGCAGCGCCTGGCGCTCTGCCTCGGCAAGACGATCGGCGGCGAGCCGGTGATCGCCGACCTCGCCCGCATGCCGCACCTCCTCGTCGCCGGCACCACCGGCTCGGGCAAGTCGGTCGCCATCAACACCATGATCCTGTCGGTGCTCTACCGGCTCCGGCCCGACCAGTGCCGGCTGATCATGATCGACCCGAAGATGCTCGAGCTCTCGGTCTACGACGGCATTCCCCACCTGCTGACGCCCGTCGTCACCGACCCGAAGAAGGCGGTCGTGGCGCTGAAGTGGACGGTGCGCGAGATGGAGGAGCGCTACCGCAAGATGTCGAAGCTCGGCGTCCGCAACATCGATGGCTTCAACGCCCGCGTCGCCGAGGCGGCGGCGAAGGGCGAATCCCTGTCGCGGATCGTCCAGACCGGCTTCGACCGCGAGAGCGGCGAGCCGATCTTCGAGGAGGAGGAGATCGGCGCCGACCCGATCCCCTACATCGTCGTCATCGTCGACGAGATGGCCGACCTGATGATGGTCGCCGGCAAGGACATCGAGGGGGCGATCCAGCGCCTCGCGCAGATGGCCCGCGCCGCCGGCATCCACATCGTGATGGCGACGCAGCGGCCGTCGGTCGACGTCATCACCGGCACCATCAAGGCGAACTTCCCGACCCGCATCTCCTTCCAGGTGACCTCGAAGATCGACAGCCGCACGATCCTCGGCGAGCAGGGCGCCGAGCAGCTGCTCGGCCAGGGCGACATGCTCTACATGGCCGGCGGCGGCCGCATCCAGCGCGTGCACGGGCCGTTCGTCTCCGACAACGAGGTCGAGGCGGTGGTGGCGCACCTGAAGCGCCAGGGCGCGCCGGACTATCTCGACCAGATCACCGTCGACGACGACGAGGACGGCGGCGAGGGTGGCGGCGGCTACGAGAGCCTCGAGGAATCGGGCGACCTCTACGACCGTGCGGTCGCCGTGGTGCTGCGCGACCGCAAGGCCTCGACCTCCTACGTCCAGCGCCGGCTGCAGATCGGCTACAACCGCGCCGCCTCGCTGATCGAGCGGATGGAGCGCGAGGGCATCGTCGGCCAGGCGAACCACGCCGGCAAGCGCGACATCCTCGTCGGCGGCGACACGGAGGCGGCATGAGAGCGCCCAATCTCGGCCACAGCGCCCGGGTAGAGCAGCCCTCGTCCGGCCCCCGCCGGCCGGACGGCGCGCGGCGATCGACCCCGGCCGGCATTGCGGACGGCCACCGAGTGCCCATGTGTGCGTGGACCGCGCCGGACCGGCGCCCGACCTGACGACACCGCGTCCCGCGCGTTGCGCGCCGGCGCCGACGACCGGAGGAGCCGATGGCCCCCATCGCTGCATTCGCCCGCCGCCTCGCCTTCGCCGCGGCCGCGCTCGCCCTCGTGGCGGCGACGCCGGCAGCGGCGGTGCCGACCGACCAGGAGCAGCTCGCCCGCATCAACGACTACTTCAACGGCGTCAAGACGATGAGCGGTGACTTCGTGCAGTTCGGCCCCTCGGGCGAGCGCACCGAGGGCACCTTCATCATCGCCCGTCCGGGCAAGGTGCTGTTCACCTACGACCCGCCGACGAAGGTCGACGTCGTCGCCGACGGCAAGTCGGTGGTGGTGCGCGACAAGCGCCGCGCCACCCAGGACGTCTGGCCCTTGTCGAAGACGCCGCTGCGCTTCCTGCTCGCCGACACCATCGACCTGACCGCCGACGCCAACGTGGCGAGCGTCTCGGCCGACGACGACCTCGTGACCGTGGTGATCCAGGAAGCGACGGTGTTCGGCGAGGGCAAGCTGGCGCTGATGTTCGACGCCAGGACGAGCGAGCTGCGGCAGTGGACGGTGACCGACGCCCAGGGGCTCGACACCACGGTGGCGGTCTACAACCTGAAGACCGGCGTCAAGGCCGACCCCGCCCTCTTCCACGTCGACTACCTGCAGTCGATCGGCCGCAACAAGTAGCGCCGGCTCACGGGCCGGCCGCCGCCTCGCCCGCCTGCTGCAGGATCTCGCGCCGCCGCTCCGGCGTGCCGGGGTGGGTCGAGAGGAACGCCGGGCCGTCGCCGCCGCGGTGCTCGGCCTCCAGGCGCTCGAAGAAGCGGGCGAGCCCGGCCGGATCGCGCCCCGCCGTCCGCATCAGCGCGACGCCGTAGCGATCGGCCGCGCGCTCGTGGTCGCGCGAGTAGGCGAGCGACAGCAGGCCGCCGCCCTGCACCAGCAGGTCCTCGACCCCGCCGCCGACGTCGCCGCCGATCACCATCACGAGGCCGGAGATGCCGGCCGCGCGGTAGAGCTGGCGCAGGCTGTGCTGGCCGGCGACGTGGCCGATCTCGTGGCCGAGAACGCCGAGCACGAGGTCGCGGTCGCCGCCGGCGAAGCGAACGAGCGCATCGGTGAGGACAACCGTGCCGTCCGGCAGCGCGAAGGCGTTCGGGCCGAGCCCGCCGCCGTCGCGGAATTCCAGCCGGAGGCGGTCCGACCCGACCGACGAGGCTGCGGCGAGCGCCGCGAAGTCCGCCCGGATCGACGCCTGCTCGTCCTCGGACAGTCGCGACGGGTCGAGGACGAGCTGGTCCATCGACGACAGCGCGCCCTCGGACAGGAGCTCGGGAACGACCGGCGGCGTGACGAGCACGGCGACCTCCACCATCGCCGGCAGGGCGTAGTGGTAGATCGCGAGCAGGAACACCACGACGAGCGCAGCGAGCGCCACGAGGCGCGGATGGAACGCCTCGAGGCGGTGCACCCAGCCGGCGACGCGCGCCCCGGCGGCGCCGCGGAGGCCGGCGACGAGCCGGTCGACCGCGTCGTTGTCGCCGGTCTCGAACACGCTGCCGTCGGCGAAGGTCAGCCGCCGCGGAATGCGGCCGACGCGATCCGAGATCGCGACCTCGGCCGGCGCGCCCGCCGTGAGCCGCGCGCCGTCCTCGCCGACGACGGCGAACGCGCCGTCCGCCGCATCGAGGCGGGCGGAAACCGCCAGGCTCGACCGCGGCGGATGCCAGCGGCCGCGAACCGCCGGCGGTGCAGCACCGTCGGCGGCGGGAAGGTCAGGGTCCGGCGGCTCAGAACCCAAAGTCGAAGCCTTCGATCGAGGCGTACTCCGCGCCGACGGCGCTGCCGTCGGCTTCGACCACCGACACGATCTCGCCGATCGGTCCGTCGAAGGTCATCGCGGTATAGGCGGCGTGCAGCCGCGCCATCCGGATCGCCGCCCACGGCCGCATCAGCCCGAGGGTGAGGATGGTGACGACGAGGTTCGAGACCGCCACGAAGGCGTAGCGCCAGCGCGGCAGGTCGGAGGCGAGCGGATGGCGGCCGTCGAACAGCGTCGCCGAGTAGCCGACGTTGCGCACGCCGGCGCCATAGACGAGCGAGGCGAGGCCGAAGACGACGAGATAGGCGAGGATCGCGCCGTAGAGCACGACGATGAACGCCGCCGATTCGGCCCCCTCGAGCTTCAGTCCGCCGGCGGCGGCGTGCGCGAAGACGAGGCTGAGCCCGATCGCCCCGGCGATCGCGAGGCCGGCGAGCACGATGATCGCCGGCACGAGCCAGACGCGGTAGAGCGCGCCGAGCGACGGGGCGGCGGAGAATGGCCGGCCGCCGTAGCGCAGGTTGCCGTGCACGTAGGTGATGGTCCAGCGGCTCGCCACCGGCAGCAGGAGTCCGAGGCTGACGAAGCCGACGAGCGGGGCGAGCCCGAAGGCGCGCGCCGCCCCCCAGTAGCCGCCGACGAAGTCGAAGCGGACGTTGCGGTGGCTCGTCACCCGCGCGTTGAACCGGATCCCCCGCATGAGGAGCCACGGGAACACGAGGCCGAACGCCACCAGCACGACGAGGCCGGCGATCGGCGCGGCGGTGATGAGGATGTTGTAGATCGCGAAGCCGGCGACGACGATGATCCGGCCGAGGAGGATCTGCGAGCCGCGGGCGTGGTATTCGAAGGCGTGGCCGGCGAGCGCGGTGTTGCCGTAGAAGTAGCGCTTGCGGCGGACCTTCGCCCACGCCGAATAGACGCCGAGGGTGACGATCGTCAAAAGCACGTTGACGATCCAGATGCCGAAATATTCCCGCGCCGTGCCGGAGAAGACGAAGCGATGCGTCTCCCGCGCCACGGCCGCCGGCTGCGCAAGATCAGTCACGGCACGCCCCCCGATGACCCCTCGCACACGCCTTACGCGCGCTGGCGGCGAGCGGCAAGAGCGACGCCGGCGCGGCGCCGGCAACCGCCCGTCGCCGGCGCCGTGGACATCCCCGGCCGAGCGAGGCCGGCGGCGGCGGGTCGCCGGAGCCTCGCCCCCGTGTCGGCCGGCGGCACCGCTGCTCGGCGCCGATCGGCTGCGGCCGGTCGCGCCGGAGCAGGGCGGCCTGCTGCGATCGACCGGCCTGCGCCGGCGGCTCGGACGCCAGCAGCGGGGTCGCGGGAGTGGCGCGACCGGCGCTCGCGGACGCGTCCGGATCGCCGGGCCGGCTCAGCGGGCGCGCTGGTTGAACATCACCTTGCGCGCCTCGTCGTCCTTCGACAGGTCGACGGTGCCGCGCAGCTCCTGCCCGACCGCGAGCCCGCGCGCCACCGCCGGGCGCGCCGTCATCCGCGCGAGCCAGGCCTCGAAGTTCGGGAACTCGGCGATGTCGATGGCCTGGCGCTCCCACAGGCTCGTCCAGCCGACGATCGCCATGTCGGCGATCGAATAGTCGCCGGCGACGAAGTCGCGGCCGGCGAGGCGGCGGTCGAGCACGCCGTAGAGGCGGTGCGTCTCGTCCTGATAGCGCTTGATCGCGTAGGGAATCTTTTCCGGCGCGTACTGCGAGAAATGGTGGTTCTGGCCGAGCATCGGGCCGATGCCGCCCATCTGCCACATCAGCCATTCCTCGACGGCGACGCGGGCGCGCTCGTCGGCCGTCGGGTAGAAGCGGCCGAACTTGCGGCCGAGATAGAGCAGGATCGCGCCCGATTCGAACACCGAGATCGGCGCACCGCCGGGCCCTTCCGGGTCGACGATCGCCGGCATCCGGTTGTTCGGCGCGATCGCCAGGAACTCCGGCCGGAACTGCTCGCCCTTGCCGATGTTGACCGGGTGCACCTCATAGGGCACGCCGAGCTCCTCGAGCATGATCGAGACCTTCCAGCCGTTAGGCGTCGGCCAGTAGTGCAGCTCGATCGGCGTCGTCTGGGTCGCTGACATCGCTTCGGCTCCTTGGGAGGGAGGGTGCCCCGCGCGCGGGACTTGCAGCGCGGGACCTGAGACGTGGGGGGTCCGATCGCCGCCGCCAAGCCGCGCGGCTCACTCGATGCCGAGCTTCGCCTTCACGAGATCGTTGACGGCCTGCGGGTTGGCCTTGCCGCCGGTCGCCTTCATCACCTGGCCGACGAACCAGCCGGAGAGGGTCGGCTTCGCCTTCGCCTGCTCCGCCTTGTCGGGATTGGCGGCGATGACGGCGTCGACCGCCGCCTCGATGGCGCCGGTGTCGGTGACCTGGCGCAGGCCGCGCGCCTCGACGATCGCCCGCGGGTCGCCGCCCTCCTGCCAGAGGATCTCGAACAGCTCCTTGGCGATCTTGCCGGAGATCGTGCCGTCGCCGACGAGGTCGATGAGGCCGCCGAGCTGGTCGGCCGACACCGGGCTCGCCTCGGCGCCGAGGCCTTCCTTGTTGAGGCGGCCGAACAGCTCGTTGATGACCCAGTTGGCCGCCTGCTTGCCGTCGCGGCCCGCCGCGACCCGCTCGAAGAAGTCGGCGTTCTCGCGCTCGACCACGAGCACGCTCGCGTCATAGGGCGTGAGGCCGTAGTCGGCGATGAGGCGGGCGCGCTTCTCGTCCGGCAGCTCCGGCAGCTCGCGGCGGAGCGCCTCGACGAAGGCCTCGTCGAACTCGAGCGGCAGCAGGTCCGGATCGGGGAAGTAGCGGTAGTCGTGCGCCTCCTCCTTGGAACGCATCGAGCGCGTCTCGCCGGCACGCGGGTCGAACAGCCGCGTCTCCTGGTCGACGGTGCCGCCGTCCTCGATGAGGTCGATCTGGCGGCGCGCCTCGTACTCGATCGCCTGGCCGGCGAAGCGGATGGAGTTGACGTTCTTGATCTCGCAGCGCGTGCCGAGCGGCGCGCCCGGCCGCCGCACCGACACGTTGACGTCGGCGCGGAGGTTGCCCTTCTCCATGTCGGCGTCGGAGGTGCCGAGATAGCGCAGGATGGTCCGGAGCTTGGTGAGGTAGGCGCGCGCCTCGTCGGCCGAGCGGATGTCCGGCTTCGAGACGATCTCCATGAGGGCGACGCCCGACCGGTTGAGGTCGACGTGGCTCATCGTCGGATGCTGGTCGTGCATCGACTTGCCGGCATCCTGCTCGAGGTGCACCCGCTCGATGCCGACCGTCACCTGGTGGCCGTCGAGCATATCGACGACGACGACGCCCTCGCCGACGATCGGGTGCTTGTACTGCGAGATCTGGTAGCCCTGCGGCAGGTCCGGATAGAAGTAGTTCTTCCGATCGAACACCGAGCGGTGGTTGATCGCCGCCTTGAGGCCGAGGCCGGTCTTCACCGCCTGGGCGACACAAGCACGGTTGATCACCGGCAGCATGCCCGGCATCGCCGCGTCGACCAGCGAGACATGGCTGTTCGGGGCGCCGCCGAACGCCGTCGAGGCGCCCGAGAACAGCTTCGATTCGGAGGTCACCTGGGCGTGCACCTCCATGCCGATGACGATCTCCCAGTCACCGGTCGCCCCGGCCACACGCTGATCGGGTCTCGACTGCCGCACGGTCGCTGCTCCTTCGTCACGCACTATTATCGCCACTCGAACGGCGACGCTCCAGCGACCCCCAAGGCCGAGGTCGGCCGCCACGGCGGCCCCGAGGCCGGGGTGGCCCGGCCCCACCGAGGCCGTCGCTCGTCGTCGCTGCGATTGAGCGCCTTTCGCCGCGACGGTCAAGGGTGCGGTCGCATGCTGCCGGTGCCGCCGCGCGGATCGCCGCACGCGGCACGCTGGACGGCCGGAATAGCCGGCGGCCCCAAAAACGAAAAGAGCCCGGCGGGTTTCCCCGCCGGGCTCCTCGAAGGTCTTCGGATCAGGAGATCAGAAGTCGCGCTGGATGCGGAACATGCCGATCAGAGCGTCCTTCGTGTCAGCACCCTGACGCTCCGGGGTCTTCAGCTTGTACTCGAGTTCGCCAGCGAACAGGAGACCGGCCACCGGGGTGTACTTGATGTTGCCCTGGATGTCCCAGTTGTCGAAGTTGTTACGCTTGCCCATGTTCCAGACGGTCAGGTAGGACACGCCCAGGCCCGACGAGATCTGCGGGGTCCAGAAGTGGTTCAGACCGGCGGTGATCGACCACGACTGGGCGAGCTTCAGCTGGCCGTTGCCGTTGATCCGCGCGTCCTGACCGGCGCCCCACGGGTTCGGGTCGGTACCGGCCCGGTAGCCCTGAGCGTAGGCCGTCTGCAGGCCGAGCTCATCACCCTCGCCGAGCATCGGGAGGTTGATCATGGTGCCGGCGCCGATGCCCCAGCCGAGCTCGTTGCCGGAGTTGGCACCGTTGCCCTTCAGGGTACGGACCTCGTGGAGCGCGCCCATGATCTGAGCGGAGCCCCAGCCCTGATCGACGCGGATGTTCGCGACGATGTCGGGCATCTTGGCGGCCGAGGAGGCCGCGCCGAGGATGCCGCGGTTCGAGTAGGTCTGGTCTTCGAGCGACAGCGAGGCCGAGAAGCCGTTGCCGAAGGCGAAGGTGTAGGCGATGCCGAGCGTGTTGTAGTCGGAGTGCGCCGGCTCGAACTGGCCGAACAGGATCGGCGTCGTGTAGTAGTTGAAGAACGAGTAGTACTTACCAGCCGTCAGACCGCCGAACTGGATGAAGGCGGTGTCGATCGACACGCCCAGGCCACCGGTGTTGCCGTTGTTACGGGTGTCATCGGTGAACAGGATTTCCGAGTAGGTGCGGAGCAGGCCGAACTCGGTGTTGGTGCGCGAGTCAGAGTAGACGTACGCACGAGCACGGAAGTAGTAGCCCGGCTTGTCGTTCTTGTTCCACGACATCGACGAGATGCCCTTCGGGCCCCAGAAGGCCGTGGCATAGTCGGCGCGGACGCGGCCGCGGATACGGAAGCAGGTCTCCGTGCCCGGGACGTAGAGGAAGCCGGCACCGAACGCGTCGCAGACGCGAACGTAGTCGACCGGCTCCGGAGCGGCCGGGAGGTCAGCGGCCTGCGCACCGGTCACGCCGAGCACGCCAGCAACGCCGAGGACGACGCCCTTCATGTTCATCTTTCGATCTCCATCGTTTCGTTTGGCACCGGTCGCTTTCGAGACCCCCCGGAGACCGGAGAAGACGGCGAACTGTGGACCGAGGCCGAAGCTGTTCGATTTGCCCCACCGCTTCGTCTGACCCCGAGGGGCTTCGGCTCTGCGGCGGACGTTCCTGACCGAACTGCTCCGGTCGTCCCTGAACATAACCGGGGGCCCCCGGCGATCAACGACAAAGCGGCCGCTGCGGGCCATCTCCGGGGCGTTCTCGGGGCACTGTTGCGCGATCGCCACAGAGTTGCCGCCCAGAGGGCCCGAAACGGTGGAAATGTTAATCGTTCCTTCACTTTTTGGCGCCGGCCGGGCCGTTTCGCGGTGCAGCCGGACGCTTCGCGGGACGGGAATCGAGGTGGTTTCGCACCTCGTTCGGGCCACCGCCCGGAACTCCCGGGGCGAGACCGATTCCCGCCCCCCCGATCGAGGTCGACCCGTCAGCCGGCGGCGAGGGCCTCTTCGACCGCCGCGATCGCCGCCGCCGCCGCGCCACCGGCCGGCCCGCCCGCCTGGGCGAGGTCGCGCCGTCCCCCGCCGCCACTGCCGCCGAGCGCCTCGGCGGCACGACGGACGAGCGCCACGGCGTCGAAGCGCCCGACGAGATCGTCGGTGACGCCGACCACCACCGCCGCCTTGCCGTCGTCGGCGACGCCGACGATGGCGATGACGCCCGACCCGATCTGCTTCTTGGCGTCGTCGGCGACGCTCTTGAGGTCGCGCGGGGCGATCCCCTCGACCACCCGGCCGAGGAACGTCGTGCCGGCGACCTCCCTCGCCGCCCCGCTCTGGCCGCCGGCGACGGCCTCGCCGCCGCCGAGGGCGAGCTTGCGGCGCGCGTCGGCGAGCTCGCGCTCGAGCTTGCGGCGGTCCTCGACGAGGGCCGCCGCGCGTGCCTCGAGCTCTGCCGGGGTCGTTCGAAACGTCGCGGCGAGCGCCCGCACGCGCCGGTCCTGCTCGGCGAGGTGGTGGCGCGCGGTCGCCCCGGTCAGCGCCTCGACGCGGCGGACGCCGGACGCGACCGCGCCTTCCGAGACGAGCGCGACGAGGCCGATGTCGCCCGTGCGCGCGACGTGGGTGCCGCCGCAGAGCTCGACCGAATAGGGGCGGTCCGGCGCGTCCGGAACCGTGCCCATGGCGACGACGCGCACCTCGTCGCCGTATTTCTCGCCGAAGAGCGCCATGGCGCCCGACGCGATGGCGTCGTCGACCGCCATCAGCCGGGTCGTCACCGGGGCGTTCTGCAGCACGACGGCGTTGGCGAGGTCCTCGACGGCGGCGAGGTCGGCCGACTCGATCGGCAGCGAATGCGAGAAGTCGAACCGGAGCTTCTCGGGCGAGACGAGCGAGCCCTTCTGGGTGACGTGGGTGCCGAGCACGGTGCGCAGCGCCGCGTGCAGCAGGTGCGTCGCCGAGTGGTTGGCGCGCACGGCGGCGCGGCGCGCGTGGTCGACGACGAGCTCGGCCGGCTGGCCGCGCGCGAGCGATCCCGCCTCCACCGTGACGAGGTGGACGGAGAGCCCGTCGGCCTTCTTCTGCGTGTCGGTCACCCGAGCCGCGAGACCGGGCGCGGCGATGCGGCCGGCGTCGCCGACCTGGCCACCCGATTCGGCGTAGAAGGGGGTCTGGTTGAACAGCACCTCGCCGCTCTCGCCGGCCTCGAGCCGGTCGACCTCGCGGCCGTCGCGGACAATCGTCGCGACGACGCCCTCGGCCCGCTCGGTCTCGTAGCCGAGGAACTCCGTGGCGCCGAGGCGCTCGCGGATGCCGAACCAGATGGTCTCGGTCACCGCGTCGCCGGACCCCGCCCAGGCGGCGCGGGCCTCGGCGCGCTGGCGCTCCATCGCGGTCTGGAAACCTGCGGTGTCGACGGCGATGTCGCGGGCGCGCAGCGCATCCTGCGTGAGGTCGAGCGGGAAGCCGTAGGTATCGTAGAGGCGGAAGGCGGTCTCGCCGTCGAGCGAGGCGCCGGCGACGAAGCCCGCCGTCGCCTCCTCGAGCAGGCCGAGGCCACGCTCGAGCGTGGTGCGGAACCGGCTCTCCTCGAGCTTCAAGGTGGCGGTGATGAGCTGCTCGGCGCGTTCGAGCTCGGGATAGGCGCGGCCCATCTCGCGGATCAGCGCCGGCACGAGCCGCCACATCAGCGGCTCGCGGGCGCCGAGGAGGTGCGCGTGGCGCATGCCGCGTCGCATGATCCGGCGCAGCACGTAGCCGCGGCCCTCGTTCGACGGCATGACGCCGTCGGCGATGAGGAAGCTCGCCGAGCGCAGGTGGTCGGCGATCACGCGGTGGCTGACGCGCCCCGGCCCGTCGGCGGCGACGCCGGTCGCCTCCTCGGAGGCGCGGATGAGGGCGCGGAAGAGGTCGATGTCGTAGTTGTCGTGCACGCCCTGCAGCACGGCGGCGACGCGCTCGAGCCCCATGCCGGTGTCGATCGACGGCCGCGGCAGCGCGACCCGGTTGCCCGGGGCGATCTGCTCGTACTGCATGAAGACGAGGTTCCAGATCTCGATGAAGCGGTCGCCGTCCTCGTCGGGCGAGCCCGGCGGGCCGCCGGCGATGCCGGGGCCGTGGTCGTAGAAGATCTCCGAGCAGGGCCCGCACGGCCCGGTGTCGCCCATCGCCCAGAAGTTGTCGCTCGTCGCGATGCGGATGATGCGGTCGTCGCCGAGGCCGGCGATCTTGCGCCACAGCGACGCCGCCTCCTCGTCCTCGGCGTAGACCGTGACGAGGAGGCGCTCCGCCGACAGGCCGAACTCGCGCGTCACGAGGCGCCAGGCGAGCTCGATCGCCCGCTCCTTGAAATAGTCGCCGAACGAGAAGTTGCCGAGCATCTCGAAGAAGGTGTGATGCCGGGCGGTGTAGCCGACGTTGTCGAGGTCGTTGTGCTTGCCGCCGGCGCGCACGCACTTCTGCGCGGTGGTGGCGCGCGGCACGGCCCGCGTTTCGAGGCCGGTGAAGACGTTCTTGAACTGCACCATGCCGGCGTTGGTGAACATCAACGTCGGATCGTTGCGCGGCACGAGCGGGCTCGACGGCACGATCTCGTGGCCTTCGCGGGCGAAGAAGTCGAGGAACTGCGACCGGATCTCGTTGACGCCACTCATCGCGGACTTCTCTCCCGGCAACTCGGCGGCGCGGTCGGCCACGCCCGTACGACCGGAGGACGGCCCCGGCCGGCGGGTTTTAGCGTCGCCCTCGCCGCCTGTCACCTCCCGCACGCCCGCGCGGCTCGCGCGCCGCCGCAGCGGCGCCGCGCCGGCCCGACACCGGGCGGATACCGGAGCCGCGCCGAACCGGGTCACAAGGTCCGCCGGCGACTGTCCGGAGCATCGCCGCGGAGACCGCCCCGGCGGGTCGGGACTGCCCCGTACCGATGGCCCGGTGCCGGGAGGAGGCCGGGGGCCTACTCGTCGGCGGGCGGGCCGTCGTCCTCGGCCTCCGGAACGCCCTTGCCGAGGATGCGGTCGGCGATCAGGCCGGCGTTCTGGCGGATCGCCGCCTCGATCGTCTGCGCCATGGCGGGATTGTCGCGCAGGAACTGCTTGGCGTTCTCGCGACCCTGGCCGAGCCGCTGGCTGTCGTAGGAGAACCAGGCGCCCGACTTCTCGACGATGCCGGCCTTGACGCCGAGGTCGAGCAGCTCGCCCGTCTTCGAGATGCCCTCGCCGTACATGATGTCGAACTCGACCTCGCGGAACGGCGGGGCCAGCTTGTTCTTCACCACCTTGACGCGGGTCTGGTTGCCGACCACCTCGTCGCGGTCCTTGATCGCGCCGATGCGGCGGATGTCGAGGCGCACCGAGGCGTAGAACTTCAGCGCATTGCCGCCGGTGGTCGTCTCCGGATTGCCGAACATCACCCCGATCTTCATGCGGATCTGGTTGATGAAGATCACCATGGTGTTCGACTTGGAGATCGAGCCGGTGAGCTTGCGCAGCGCCTGGCTCATCAGCCGTGCCTGCAGGCCGGGGAGCTGGTCGCCCATCTCGCCCTCGAGCTCGGCGCGCGGGGTCAGCGCGGCGACGGAATCGACGACGAGCACGTCGACGGCGCCGGAGCGCACCAGCGTGTCGGCGATCTCGAGCGCCTGCTCGCCGGCATCCGGCTGCGAGATGAGGAGATCGTCGAGCTCGACGCCGAGCTTGCGGGCGTAGAGCGGGTCGAGCGCGTGCTCGGCGTCGATGAACGCGCAGGTGCCGCCGCGCTTCTGCGCCTCGGCGATGACGTGCAGCGCGAGCGTCGTCTTGCCGGAGGATTCCGGCCCGTAGATCTCGATGACCCGCCCGCGCGGCAGGCCGCCGATGCCGAGCGCGATGTCGAGCCCGAGCGAGCCGGTCGGCACCGTCTCGATCTCGACGGCCTTGCCCTGGCCGAGCCGCATCACCGAGCCCTTGCCGAACGATCGCTCGATCTGGCTCAGCGCGGCGTCGAGCGCCTTCCTCTTGTCCATCGACGATCCCTCGATCAGGCGGAGATTGGCTTGCGCCATCGGAAGGCTCCTTATTCCACGGGCACCGGTCGGGTTCAAACGCGACGTTCTTGTACCATGTTTGTTCTCTTGTTCGCAATCTGTTCTTCGTCCGATCTCACCCTCCTCGAGGGTCTCGCTTCGCGCTCCGCGCCGGCGGACGATGATCGCTACGACGCGGTCTGCTCGGGCTCGGCGGCGAGGCGGCCGGCGCCGAGGCCGACGACCACCACCGCCAGGACGACGACGCCGAGGCCCGTGCGCAGGCCGGCCGCCTCGGCGACGAGGCCGATCAGCGGCGGGCCGAGCAGCATGCCGGCATAGCCCATCGCCGCGACGGTCGAGACGTTGATGCCCGGCCGGCCGCCGCCGGTGCGGCCGGCGACCGCGAACAAGACCGGGATCAGGTTGGCGATGCCGAAGCCGGCGAGCGCGAAGGCGACCAGCATCGGCACGGTCGACGGCACCGCGAGCGCGAGGACGAGCGAGAGCGCGACGAGCGCCGCCCCGCCCCGCACCGTCGCGATCGCCCCGATCCGCCCGGCGATGCGGTCGCCGACGACGCGGCCGAGCGTCATCGTGGTGGCGAACACGCCGTAGGCAAGCGCCGCCGTGCTCTCGGCGGTGCCGACGACGGTGGCGGCGTAGACGGCCGACCAGTCGGTGATCGCCCCCTCGGCCAGGAACGAGAGGAAGGCGAGCCCGCCGAGCACGAGGAGCGGCCGGCCGGGCAGCGCGAATCGCCGTCGCGCCGGCGTGGCGGGCTCCTCCTCCGGCGCCGCCGCCGCCCGCCCGAGCCCGAGGCCCGGGGCGGCGGCGAGGAGGATCGCGGCGATCACCGCGGCGGCGATCGGCAGCCCCTGCGCGGCCTCGAGCCCGTGCGCCAGCACGAAGCCGGCGAGGCCGGCGCCGGCCAGGTTGCCGATCGAGAACAGCGCGTGGAAGGACGACATGATCATCCGCCCCCACGCCCGCTCGACCAGTGTCGCGTGGGTGTTCATGGCGACGTCGAGGGTGCCGAAGCAGGCGCCGGCGGCGGCCACCACCACGGTCAGCCACAGGAGGTCCGGCGCCTGCGGCGCGAGGCCGAGGAAGAGCGCGAAGCCGCCCGCGGCGGCGATCGAGAGCGGGGCGCTGCCGAGGCGCATCACCACGCGGCCGACGAACGGCATCGTCAGCATCGCGCCGGCAGCGAAGCCGAACAGCGCGAGGCCGAGCTCGGCGTCGGAGAGCGCGAAGGCGCGCTTCAGCGACGGCAGGCAGGCCGCCCAAGCGCCGATGCCGAGGCCGGCGACGAGAAACACGGCCCCCGTCGCGGCCCTGAGCCGCGCCGGCCGGCGGGAAGGAGACGACACGCGGGGTGAACTCCGGAAAGGCGGCCGCCGGCCGCCGTGGGCGGCACGCTCGCCCGTGCCGCCCACGGCTATGGCACGCCCGCCGGCCGGGTCGCAACGCCGCAGGGCGCCCCGGGCACCATTGCCCTGACCGTGTCGGACCGCTAGGTAAGCCGCCCCCGCCGGCCGGACCGGCCCTCCCGGCGCCGCGGTCCGCGGCCGCCGCCGGCCCCGGCGGACCCGAACCGGAGCGAGACGCGCATGACGACCGGCGGATTCTGCGGTGTCGATTTCGGCACCTCCAACTCGACCGCCGGCATCATGGCGGCGGGCGCCGCCCGGATGTGCCGCCTCGAGGGCGAGCACGCGACGCTGCCGAGCGCGATCTTCTTCGACTACGAGGCGCGGGCGACGCGCTTCGGCCGCGACGCCGTCGACGCCTATGTCGACGGCCGGCCGGGCCGGCTGCTGCGCGCGCTGAAGAGCGTGCTCGGCTCGTCGCTGATGCGCGAGACGACGGTGGTGAACGGCCGCCGCATCGCCTTCCGCGAGATCATCGGCCTCTTCGTCGCCCGGCTGAAGGCGAAGGTCGAGGCGGAGGCGGGCGGGCCGGTCGACAGCGTCGTGCTCGGCCGCCCGGTGCGCTTCGTCGACGGCGACGACGCCGCCGACCGGCAGGCCGAGGCCGAGCTCGTGGCGGTCGCCCACGCCGCCGGCTTCCGCCACGTCGCGATGCAGTTCGAGCCGGTCGCCGCGGCGCTCGACTACGAGCGGCGGCTCGACCGCGAGGAGCTCGCCTTCATCGTCGACCTCGGCGGCGGCACCTCGGACTTCGCCGTCGTGCGCCTGTCGCCCGCCCGGGCACGCGCGGCCGACCGGGCGGCCGACATCCTGGCGACGAGCGGCGTCCACATCGGCGGCACCGACTTCGACCACCGTCTCAGCATCGACGCGGTGATGCCGAAGCTCGGCTACGACGCGGCGATCGGCGAGAAGCGGCTGCCGCTGCCGCGCCACCTCTTCCACGACCTCGCCACCTGGCACCGCATCCAGCACGTCTACACCGACGACAACCTGCGCTACCTCGCCCGGGCGCGCCGCGCGGCCGACGACCCGGCGAGCCTCGCGCGGCTGATCGACGTCCTCGAGCACCAGGCCGGCCACCGCATCGCCGGCCTCGTCGAGGCGGCGAAGATCGCGCTCTCCGGCGAGGACGCCGCGGCCTTCGCGCTGCCGGCCGAGCCGCCGGCCGCGGTGACGATGACGCGGGCCGGGCTCGACGCGGCGCTCGCGGCCGACGCCGGGCGGATCGCCGAGGCGGCGCTCGCCTGCTGCGCGCGGGCGGGGGTCGAGCCCGGCCGCATCGGCTCGGTGTTCCTCACCGGCGGCTCGACGGCGATTCCCTGCGTGCGCGCCCGCATTCTCGACCTCTTCCCGACGGCCGGCGTCGTCAGCGGCGACCTCTTCGGCAGCGTCGGCGTCGGGCTCGCCCTCGACGCGGCGCGCAAGTTCGACCACGCGCCGGCTTGATTCGCGCCCGTGCCGCGCCCAAACTTGCGGCACGGCTGGAAAAGGGGCGGGCGATGTCGGCGCTGTTTCTGTTCGGCACGCTGCGCGATCCCGACCTCTTCGCGGTGGTGTTCGGCCGCCCGCTCGACGCGGTCGCCCGAGCGGAGGCGCGGCTCGATGAGCACGCCGCGGTGCACGCCCTCGGCTGCCCCTATCCGGTGGTGGTCGCCCGGCCGGGCCGGGCGGCGCCGGGGCTCGTCGTCGACGACCTCGCCGCGGCCGAGATCGAGCGCGCCGCCTTCTACGAATCGACCCTCTACGAGCTCCGCCCGGTGACGGTCGCCACCGTGCGCGGGGCGCGCCCGGCGCGCGCGTTCTTCCCGACCGCCGCGCTGCCGGCCTCCGACGAGACCTGGCATCTGCCGGTCTGGCAGAGGGGCCCCAAGCGGCACGCCCTCGCCGAAGCGCGGCTCATCATGGACCTGTTCGGCCGGGTCACCGCGGACGAGATCGACGCCCGCTGGCCCGAGATCGCGGCGCGGGCGGCAGGCGACTTGACAGGCCTCGCCTCCACGCCGTAAATCGCCCCGCCTTCGGGCACGGGGCCGTAGCTCAGCTGGGAGAGCGCTGCAATCGCACTGCAGAGGTCAGGAGTTCGATCCTCCTCGGCTCCACCAACCCGAAACGCCTGATCCCTCCCGCCGCGCCTGCCACAGATCGATCCCTTCCACAGGCCGATCGACGTCTTGCCCGACGAGGGCCGCGTGTCCTCGGCGCCACTGCGGCGCGCCGACGGTGCACTCGGCCCGCGGCCGTTAGGCCGCGAGCTCCAGCAGGAGCCGGGCGAGCAGGTCAGGCGCCATGACCATCGCGTCGTGTCCGGTGGCGAGCGTCCGCCAGTCCCAGCCGGGCTCCGCCCGGACGCGCGCCCGCACGGCGGCGAGCGCCGCGTATTCGGGCGCGGTGCAGGCGACGTAGGTCTTCGGCCGGCCGTTGCCGAGCGGATGGGCGAGCGCGAGCACGTCCTCGTAGGACTTCAGCGGATGCGGCGTCAGGCGGCGGGTCAGCCAGGCGGCGTCGGCGGGATCGGACACGCCGAACGCCGCCGCCGCCGGCACCGGCATGGTGAGCCCGCCGGGGCTCCCGGCGGCCGCCCGCCGGCGGGCCGCGACGATGTCGGCCGATAGCACCGAGAACGGGCTCTCGCCGGAGCGCAGCACCGTGGCGTCGAGATAGACGAGGCGGGCGATGCGCTCCGCCATGCGGTCGGCGACCATCGAGACGACGACGCCGCCGAAGGAGTGGCCGACCAGCACCACGTCCTCCGCCTCCTCGGCCTCGATCACCGCCATGACGTCCCGGGCGAAGGTCGAGAGCCCGGTCTCGGGGGTGAGGAGATGCGCGCGCTCGCCGAGGCCCGTGAGGGTCGGCACCAGCACCCGGTGGCCGGCGGCGGCGAGGAGCGGCGCGACGCGGCGCCAGCACCAGCCGCCGTGCCAGGCGCCGTGCACGAGAACGTAGGTCCGGCCGGTCACGGCACTCCTCCTCCACCGAGATCCGCCGCGCGGGCGCGCGGCCGAGGGAGTATGACCCGAATCGCCCGCCGTGGCCCGGCCGCGATGCCGGCCGCGCCGGAGCGGCGGCAGCCCCGGGGGCGAATTGCCGCCCGGCCCGGCGCGGGCATTGCGGCGGGCCACCCGGTCGGCCATTTTGCCGTCGTCGCGCCCACCGTCCGGACTCCCCGGCGGGACCGAGAGGAAATCCTCCGGCGGGCCGGCGCAGGGAGGCCTGGCGGCAGTGGACGACGCGACGATCGACGAGGGCACCTACGACTACATCGTCGTCGGGGCGGGCTCGGCGGGCTGCGTGCTCGCCAACCGCCTCTCCGCCGACCCCGGCACGCGCGTGCTGCTGCTCGAGGCGGGTGGCAGCGACCGCTACCACTGGATCGATATCCCGATCGGCTACCTGTTCTGCATGGGCAACCCGCGCACCGACTGGATGATGCGCACCGAGCCCGACGCCGGTCTCAACGGCCGGTCGCTCGCCTACCCGCGCGGCAAGGTGCTCGGCGGCTGCTCGTCGATCAACGGCATGATCTACATGCGCGGCCAGGCGGCCGACTACGACGGCTGGCGCCAGGCCGGCAACGTCGGCTGGGGCTGGGACGACGTGCTGCCCTACTTCCTGAAGCACGAGGACCACGTCTCCGGCGCCACGCCGATGCACGGCGCCGGCGGCGAGTGGCGGGTCGAGCGGCAGCGCCTGCACTGGGCGATCCTCGACGCCTTCCGTGAGGCCGCTGCGGAGATCGGCGTGCCGCCGACCGACGACTTCAACCGCGGCGACAACGAGGGCTCGGGCTACTTCGAGGTCAACCAGCGCGGCGGCGTGCGCTGGAACGCCTCGAAGGCCTTCCTCAGACCGATCCTCGCCAGGCCGAACCTGCGCGTCGTCACCGGCGCCACCGTTGCTGAGATCGTGCTCGAGGGCCGGCGCGCCGGCGGCGTGCGCTTCCGGCAGGACGGCCGCCTGCGCACGGCGGCGGCCGCCCGCGAGGTGATCCTCGCCGCCGGCGCGGTCAACTCGCCGAAGCTGCTCGAGATCTCCGGCATCGGCCGCCCGGACGTGCTCGCGCGCATCGGCGTGCCGGTCCGCCACGCGCTCGCCGGGGTGGGCGAGAACCTGCAGGACCACCTGCAGATCCGCACGGTCTACAAGGTCAGCAACGCCGTCACGCTCAACCAGCGCTACCACAACCTGTTCAGCCGGGCGGGCATGGGGATCGAGTACGCGCTGCGCCGCACCGGGCCGCTGTCGATGGCGCCGAGCCAGCTCGGCATCTTCGCCAAGAGCGATCCGCGGCTCGCCACCGCCGACCTCGAATACCATGTCCAGCCGCTGTCGACCGACCGCCTCGGCGAGCCGCTGCACCGCTTCCCGGCCGTCACGGTGTCGGTGTGCAACCTGCGGCCGGAGAGCCGCGGCACGGTGCACGCCGCGAGCGCCGACCCTGACGCGCCGCCGCAGATCGTCCCCCGCTACCTGTCGGCCGAGCAGGACCGGCAGGTGGCGGTGCGGTCGATCCGCCACGCCCGCGCCCTGACGCGCGCGAAGGCGCTCGCCCGCTACGCGCCGGAGGAGATCCTGCCCGGCCCGGCGGTCGAGAGCGACGAGGCGCTCCTGAAGGCGGCCGGCGACATCGCGACGACCATCTTCCATCCGGTCGGCACCTGCCGCATGGGCTCGGATCCCGCGGCGGTGGTCGACGGGGCGCTGCGGGTGCACGGCATCGAGCGGCTGCGCGTGGTCGACGCCTCGATCATGCCGACCATCGTGTCGGGCAACACCAACGCCCCGGTGATGATGATCGCCGAGAAGGCGGCCGAGGCGATCCTCGCCGACGCGCGCTGAACCGCCGGGCCGTCGGCCCGCCGGCGCGGCCGGCCCTCTGGGCGCCGCCGATTCCCTCCGAGCGGAAATCGGGCTATTCCTGCCGCCGACGCCGGCGGCGCCAGCCCGCCGGGAGATCGAGGGGACGACGCCATGACGCCGCACATCATCCGCCGGGTTCTGAGGATGCCGGCCCTCGAGGTCGGCGCGCGGGTCCTGCTGACCTTCCCGTTCTGGGGCAGCGGCCTCGCCAAGCTGATCGACTTCCCGGGCGGGGTGGCCGAGATGGCGTTCTTCGGCCTCGAGCCGGCGGTCGCCTTCAACGTCGCGACGATCATCGTGCAGCTCGGCGGATCGGCGCTGATCATCGCCAACCGCTCGGCCTGGCTCGGCGCCGGCGCGCTCGCCGTGTTCACCGCGCTCACCATCCCGATCGTGCACCACTTCTGGGTGCTCGACGGCGACCGGGCGATGCACGCCTTCCACACCGCCACCGAGCACGTCGGCATGATCGGCGCGCTCATCGCGATCGCCATCCTGTCGGTCCGCCGGGCGCCCACGCATGACGAGGCGCACCCGCACCACGGGCCGGTGCGGACCTGAGCGAAGCCGCCGTCAGTCGGCGAGCGCCGCGACCGGCGGCAGCGCCACGAAGGCGAGCGCGGCCTCCAGAGTGAGCGGCCGCGCGAACAGATAGCCCTGCAGGAGATCGCAGCGACGGGCGGCGAGGCGGGCCGCCTGGTCGGGCGTCTCGACCCCCTCGGCGACCACGAGCTTGCCCATCGCGTGGCCGAGCGAGATCACCGCGGCGACGAGGTCGTCGCCGCCCGTGCCGGTGCCGAGGGTGCGCACGAAGCTCTGGTCGATCTTGATCGTCTCGATCGGGAAGTCGCGCAGATAGCTGAGCGAGGAGAAACCGGTGCCGAAGTCGTCGAGCGCGAAACGGCAGCCCGCGTAGCCGAGGCGTCGGATGTTGTCGACGACGGCGTGCGTCGACAGGAGGAGCACGCTCTCGGTGATCTCGAACTCGATGCGGTGCGGCGAGACCGCCGTCGACCGGATCGAGGCGAGCACTTCCTCGGCGAAGTCGGCCCGGCCGAGATCGATGGGCGAGAGGTTGACGGCGATCCGCACGTCGTGGCGGCCGGCGGCGTCGAACGCGACCAGCACGTCGAGCGCCCGGTCGATCACGGCGCGCGTCACGTCGTGGATGAGGCCGGTGCGCTCGGCGGCCGGGATGAACACCGCCGGCGACAGCACGCCCTCCGGCAGCCGCCAGCGCGCCAGCGCCTCGAAGCGGGTGACCCTCCCACCGGAGGGCGACACCTGCGGCTGCAGCAGCACCTCGATCGACTCGCGCGGGTCGCAGGCGCGCAGCTGCGCCTCGATGGCGACGCGGGCACGGACCTCGTCCTCGAGGCCGCTGTCGAATACGCTCGCCCGGTTCCGGCCGCCGCGCTTGGCGTCGTAGAGCGCGAGGTCGGCCTTGCGGATCAGGTCCTCGGCGGTGTCGCCCGGACGTGCGATGGCGATGCCGACGCTGACCGTGACGCCGAACAGCTCGCCGTCGATCTCGAGCGGCTCCCGCATCACCGCGATCACCCGCTCGGCCAGCGCCGTCATCGTCGCCGCGTCGGCGCCGCCGGTCCGCAGCACCGCGAACTCGTCGCCACCGAGCCGCGCCGTGCGATCGCAGCTCTCGCCGAGACCCAGCACGATCTCGCCGACCGCCTGCAGCAGGCGGTCGCCGTGCATGTGGCCGAGGGTGTCGTTGATGTCCTTGAAGTTGTCGAGGTCGAGCATCATCACGCCGACGCCGGAGGCCGCCTCGATCGCGAGCGCCCGCGAGGCGGCGTCGAACAGCGCCCTGCGGTTGGCGAGGCCGGTGAGCACGTCGTGCGTCGCCTCGTGGCGCAGGCGCTCCTCGGCGCGCTTGCGCGCGGTGACGTCGGAGAGCGAGCCGACCATCCGATAGGCGAGCCCGGCCTCGTCGCGCACCGCCAGCCCCCGCGCCAGCATCCAGACCACCGAGCCGTCGGCGCGGACGAGCCGGTGCTCGACCTCGAAGTGGGGCGTCTGCCCCCCGAGATGCAGGTCGAGCAGGTCGTGCAGTCGCCGCCGGTCGTCGGGGTGAACGCGCGAGAACCAGGCCTGGGCGCTGCCGACGCCATCGTCCGGCCCGATGCCGAGCATCTCGCCGAAGCGCGGCGACAGATAGAGCCGCGAGCGGCGCAGGTCCCAGTCCCACAGCGCGTCGTTGGCGCCGCGCACGGCGAGCGCGTAGCGTTCCTCGCTCTCGCGCAGAGCCACCTCGGACCGGTGCCGCTCGTTCAGCGTCTCGAGGAAGGTGTTGAACCACCGCCCGAGCTCGGCGATCTCGTCGCGGCCGCGCGTCTTGACCGGATGCAGCAGGGCGAGGTCGCCGTCGCGCGAGCGCTTGAACAGCTCGGTGATGCGGCGGATCGGCGTGACGACGGTGCGCGAATAGGCGAGGCCGGCGACGGCCACCAGCACCAGGCACAGCACCAGGGCGATCGTCGTCGTCGCCGCGATCGCCGACGTCTCGGCGGTGACGGCGGTCATCGGGATCAGGGCCGCGATGCTCCAGCCGGTGACCGGCGAGACGACCTGCGTCGCCAGCACCGGTTCGCCGCCGATGCGCAGCTCCGTCGTCCTCGGGGCGGCGGGCAGCGCGGGCAGCACCTCGGCCGCGGGCCTCCCGATCAGGCCGCGATCGGGATGGGAGATGATCCGGCCCGCGGGATCGATGACGACCAGATAGCCGCCGACGCCGAAATCGGCGTCGGCGAGGTGCTCCACCATCACGTCGAGGTTGCTGCGCACCACCACGAGGCCGGCGATCTCGAGAACGCCTCGCTCGCGGTCGAGCCGCCGAATCGGCCTGGCGGCGGAGATCACGAGCTTCGCCGGCGAATCGGGGTTGCTGTTCGGCTCGACGCCGAGCCACAGCACCGGGTCGTCGCTCGCCGCGACGCGCCTGAGCAGGCGCTCGCGCTCACCCGCGGACGGCGGCAGCTGCTCCGGCGCCTCGCCGACGTGGAAATAGCCGCCGCTCGCCCCGATCAAGTCGACGGCCAAAATGCCGCTGATACTCATGTACTCGTTGAGGATGTATCCGACTCTAGACTGGGTCTTCAGACGATCATAGTCGCTGTCCCGTTCGGTAGAATTGATGACCGCGATCGCGACGTCCTCGTCGGACGCGATGTTGACGATCATCGTCTCGATCTTCTCGACTTGCAGGTCGACATACCCGCGCTGCGCATCGACGATGTCGATCGAATAGCCGTGCACCATCTTCTCGACGATGCGCTGCGACACGTCGAAGGACACCCAGCCCAGGAACAGGAGCGGCAGAACGCTGAGGACGATCAGGTAGACGACGAACTTGCCGACGATGTTGAGCAGCGGCGGAGGGCTCGCCCGGTCCGACGACGGGGGCCGGGCGTCCGGATCGGGCACGCCCGCCGTCACTGCCCGAGGCTCGCGCGCGTGATCAGCAGGGTGTCGAGCAGCGTCACCGCCGGCACGGCCCCGCCGTTCAGCGCGCGGACCGCGTATTCCACGCCCCTGTAGCCTTGCTCGGCCGCCTGCTGGTCGATCGTCGCGACGAGGTCTCCCCTGATGATGGCGCGCTCGGCCTCCGCGAGGGCGTCGTAGCCGGCGACGACGACGTCGTCCCGCCCGGCCTCGTCGAGGTACCGCACGGCGCCGAGCGCCATCATGTCGTTGGCGGCGAACACCAGCTTGATCGCGGGCCGGGCGGTGAAGGCCTGCTTGGCCACCGCGTAGCCCTCGTCGATCTTCCAGTTGCCGGTCTCGCTCGCCACCACGGTGACGTTGCCGGCCGCATCGAAGGCCCGCAGCGCGCCGCGCCGGCGGGCCTCGGCGTTCTCCGCGCCGCGGATGCCCTCGATGATCAGGGCATCCCCGCCTTCCGGCCTCGCGGCGACGAGCGCGCCGGCCGACTTGAACGCCCCCGCTTCGTTGTCGACCGAGACGAACGGGATCTCGGCCAGCCCGAACGACCGGGCGAGCGCCGGATCGAGCGCGTTGTCGACGTTGATGACGACGACGCCGCGGTCGGCCGCCTTCTTCAGAACGGGGATCAGCCGGCTCGAATCGCTGGGCGCGATGACGATCGCATCGACCCCGGCGGCGACGAGCCCGTCGACGATGGCGATCTGCTGCTCGATCGAGGTCTCCTGCGCGGCGTTGCGCGCCACGAGGTCGACCCCGAGCGCGGCGGCCGCACGGCGCGCGCCACGCTCCATCTCGGCGAAGAACGGGTTGGTGAGCGTCTTCATCACCAGCCCGACTTCCGGCCGCGCCGGCTCCGGCGGGCCGCGGTCGGCGCCGGCGCTTGGCTGCGGAGCCTCGTCGCAGGCGGCGACGGCGAGAAGAACGGCGACGAGAAGGTGCGACACGCGACGCCGCGCCAGCCTCAAGGCCACCTCCCCCACTTCGCCACCGCCGCCGCCCTGTCGGGCCGCCGGCATCCAGACAAGCCGCGAATTGGTCCGCGGTCAATCGCACGCCCGCCGATCCGACCGAGAAGTGACAGGCGGCAGGCGGACGGGCATGGCCGTGGTTGCCGGAGACGCCGGTGGCGGCGTAGCCTCGCCGACAAGGCCGACCGATGCGGCCGGGCCGGGGAGGCGATCGCCATGATGACGCTGCCGTTCTTCACCGCCTTCGCGGCCTTCGCCGCCGCCTGGACCGGTCGGCGCGGCGCGGCGATCCTGCTGTGGGCGGTCTCGCTCGCGTTGATGCTGGCGCTCTTCGCGCTGCACGCGACCGACGCCCTCGACATCGACTTGTGAGCCCGGCCATGTCCGCCGACCTCTCGCGCACCCTGAACGCCCTCGGCCTCCTCGCGGTGTCGGCCGTGCTCGCCTTCGCCTTCGCCGACCAGCTGATCGCCGGCGAGCTGCCCTGCCCGCTGTGCATCCTGCAGCGTGTCGGCTTCGTCGTCGCCGGCATCGGGCTGGCGCTCAACCTCCGCTTCGGCGCCCGGCCGAGCCACTACGGCGTGCTGATCCTCGGGGCGGCCGCGACCGCCGCGGTGTCGATGCGCCAGGTGCTGCTGCACATCGTTCCGGGCACCGGCTCCTATGGCGCCAGCGTCCTCGAGATGCACTTCTACACCTGGGCCTTCGTCACGGCCTCGGCGATGGTCGTCGGCGCGGCCGTGATGCTGCTGTTCGACCGGCAGTTCACCGAGGGCTCCGCCCCGCGGCCGATCACGCCGTTGACGGGGCTGGCCGCGATCGCCTTCGCGGTCGCGGCGGTGCTGGCGCTCGCCAACGGCGTCTCGACGGCGCTCGAGTGCGGCGCCGGCCTCTGCCCGGACAACCCGACCGGCTACCTCCTGCTCCCCGGCGGCGCCGGCGGCGACTGAGCGCCGGCGGCGGCGAGCCTCACTTGGCGTCGACGACGCGGTCGAAGAGGTAGCGATCGTCGCCGATCGTCCAGGCGAGGTGATCCAGACGGCCGTCGTTGTCGACCTGGAACTGGGCGAAGCCGAACGGCTCCGCGCCCCACGCGGCGACGACCTTCTCGTAGCCCGCGACCGGCAGCATGCGCACGGTGAAGACATCGCCGTCGAACGGCTCGAGGGCGAGTTCGGCACCGGTCTCGTCGAGCCGCATCACCAGCGCCCCGCCGTCGACGCGCACCGTCGCCGGGCCGAAGCCCTCGGTGTCGTAGGCGGCGGCATAGGCGGCGAGATCGCGCGGCGGCCGCGGCGTGGCCGGCGGGGTGAACTTCGCCTTGGTCTCGGCGGCCTGCGCCTTGGCGTGGTCGAGGACGGCCGTCATGGCGTCGAACGGCGGGTTGCCGAGCAGCGCCTGGTAGAAGGCCGCCGCCGCCGCATCCGGGAAGCCGCGGTTCTCGAGGTTCGAGAGCACGATGATGCCGACGCCGAGATGCGGGACGAGGCCGACGTGGGTGCCGAAGCCCGAGGTGCCGCCGTTGTGCCAGATGACGCGGCCGTTCGGCGATTCCTGGATCACCCAGCCCATCGCGTAGGACTGCTGCTCGTTGATCGCGACCTTCGGGATCTGCGTGTAGGCGAGGTTCTGCTGGCTGACGAGGCGCTTGTCGCCGACGGTGCCGCCGGCGAGGAGCATCCGCACCCACTTCGACATGTCCTCCACCGAGGAGTTGATGTCGCCGGCGGGGCCGAGCTTGTAGGGGAAGGAGGGATCGAACGGCAGCGCCTCGGGCGGCCCGTCGGCCTTCCAGGCGTGGCCGACCGCATGGTCGGGGGACGCCTCGATCGCCTCGGCGGTGGTCGACGTCGAGGTCATGCCGAGCGGCCCGAAGATGCGGTCGGCGACGACCGCGTTCCAGCTCTCCGCGCCGGCGGCATGGGCGACGATCTGCCCGGCCACCATGTGCGGGATGTTCACGTAGGCGAAGGTCGAGCGGAAGCTCGTGACCGCCGGCACGAAGCGCAGCGAGCGGATCATCGCGTCGGCGTCGTAGCCGAGCATGGCGAGACCGTCGTTGGTGTAGGGCCTGAGGCCGGACCGCTGGGCGAGGAGGTCGTACACGCGGAACTCGCGCGTCACCCACGGGTCGTGCAGCACGAACTCGGGGGCGAGGCCGGCGACGCGGGTGTCCCAGGAGAGCTTCTTCTCGTCGACCATCATCGCGAGCGTCGTCGCCAGGAACGCCTTCGTCGTGGAGCCGATCTGGAACACGGTGGACGCGCCGACCGGCGCGCCTCCCACGGTCGCCGCGCCGAAGCCCTTGGCGAAGACGAGCTCGTCGCCGACGACGACGCCGACGACGGCGCCCGGCACCTTGAACATCTCCATGCCGCGCGTCACGGCCTGCTCGAGCGCCGGCAGGGCGGTGGCGACCCGGGCCTGAACCTCGGCCGCGGGGGCGACCGGCGCGGGCGCCTGCTGGGCGGCGGCGGGGATCGTCGCGAGCGCCAGCAGGGCGACGGACAGCAGCGCCGGGCGGAAGCGGGGCTGATCCGCGCGGCCGGCCGCGGCGTACCGGTTCAGGGGGTCGTGCATCGGGGCAGTCCTCATCGCGTAGCGGATCGCGTCCGGGCCCTACCGCAGCCGGTGCGGCGGCCCCTCGGGGGCGACACATTCTCACGCCCGGCCGGAGCCGTCCATCGCCGGCGCGACGGGTTGCCCGTCGTCGCAGGTTCGCTACGGTGCGCGGGTGCGTCGCCGCCGGCGCCGGCCCGGAGACCGCGATGGACGTGAGACGCTGGCACCTGCAGACGCAGATCTCGATCATTCTCGTCGTGCTGACGCTGACCGCGGTCGGCGTTCTCGGCGTGATGCTCGACCGCATCGCGACGAACGCCCTGTCGGCCTCGATCGGCCGGCAGCTGCGCGACGTCGCGGCGCAGATGCGCGACAAGCTCGACCGCTCGATGTTCGAGCGCTTCAGCGACATCCGCGTGATCGCCCGCGGCGACCGGCTGCTCGCGCCCGGCATGACGGACGCCGAGCGCCGCGCCACGCTCGAGGTGCTGCAGTCGACCTATCCCGACTACGCCTGGATCGGGCTCGCCGATCCGGAGGGTCGCGTCGCCGTGTCGACCGGCGGGCTGCTGGAGGGCGCCGACGTCTCGGAGCGGCCGTGGTACCGCGGCGGCCGTGACGGCCCCTTCGTCGGCGACGTGCACCAGGCGCTGCTGCTCGCCAAGCTGCTCGAGAACCCCGATCCGGGCGCGCCGCTGCGCTTCGTCGACGTGGCGATGCCGGTGCTCGACGCCGACGGCCGCCTCGCCGGCGTGCTCGGCGCGCACCTCAGCTGGAAGTGGGCCTCGGAGGTCAAGGAATCGGTGCTCGCCGCCGACGCCGCCTACGCCGACACCGACGTCCTGGTGCTCGACCGCACCGGCGTGGTGCTGCTCGGCCCGTCGGACCTCGAGGGCCACCAGTTGAACCTCGCGAGCGTGGCGCGGGCGGCGACGGAAGTCGGCTACGCGGTCGAGACCTGGCCGGACGGCCGCCGCTATCTGACCGGCTTCAGCGCCTCGATGGGCTACCGCGACTATCCCGGCCTCGGCTGGATCGTGCTGTCGCGCCAGCCGGCCGAGATCGCCCTCGCCCCGGTCGACCACCTGCAGCGGCTCTTCACCATCGGCGCCCTGACGATCGCGGTCATCGTCTGCCTGCTCGGGCTCTGGCTCGCCGCCCGGGTCGCGCGCTCGATGCGCCGGCTCGCGGCCGCCGCCGGGGCGATCGGCGAGGACAGCCGCATCGACGACATCCCGGTGCACGGCGGCTTCGCGGAGATCCGCGAACTCGGCGAGGCGCTGCGCGGCATGCTCGAGCGGCTGTGGCAGAAGCAGGCGGCGCTCGCCGAGGCGAACGCGACGCTCGAGTCGCGCGTCGTCGAGCGCACCGCCGAGCTCAGCCGCACCAACGAGGCGCTGTCGGCCGAGATCGCCGAGCGCCGGCGCGTCGAAGCCGAGCGGGAGGGGCTGATCGTCAAGCTGAAGGAGATGGCCGAGACCGACTTCCTGACCGGCGTGCTCAATCGCCGCTCGTTCTACTCGATCGCCGGCCGGGAGCTCGCCGCGGCGCGGCGCTACGTCCGCCGCCTCGCGGTGATCATGCTCGACATCGACCACTTCAAGGCGGTCAACGACCGCTACGGCCACCTCGCCGGCGACCAGGTGCTGCGCGAGATCGCCGCCCTGTGCCGGGAGGAGGTGCGCGACAGCGACGCCGTCGGCCGCTACGGCGGCGAGGAGTTCGTGCTGCTGATCTCCGAGGCGGACGACCACACCGCCCCGGCGGTGGCCGAGCGGCTGCGCCGACGCTTCGAGGAGCGCCGCATCGAGCTCGCCGACGGCACCGTCATCACGGTCACCGCGAGCTTCGGCGTGGCGGTGGCGAACTCGGCCATCGAGGACACCGACCAGCTCGTGCGGCGGGCCGACGAGGCGCTCTACCGGGCCAAGGAGAGCGGCCGCAACCGCGTCTGCCTCGCCTGACGGGAAGGCGGCTCGCGCCGCCGCCGGTCAGGCCGCCTCTTCCCCCGCCGGCGAGGGCCGGTGGGCGCGACGGACGCCTGGCCCCGCGACGGACACCTGGCCCGCGGTCAGGCCTGCGCCGGGGCCGGCCCGGCCGGCGGCACGCCGGTATCCTCCGGCCCGGCCTTGTCGTGGTGGCGCACCCCCTCGTCCGGCACGCCGAAGGTCTTGTCGCCCATCCACTGGAACAGCACGTAGAGGCCGGGGATCACGATGATCCCGAACACCGTGGCGGCGGTCATGCCGCCGATCACCGTGACGCCGAGGTGGATGCGCGAGTTGGCGCCGGCACCGGTGGCGGTGGCGAGCGGCAGCAGGCCGATGATGAACGCGAAGGCGGTCATCAGCACGGCGCGGAACCGCATGTGCGCGCCGGCAAGCGCCGCCTCGTAGCGGGTCCGCCCCGCCTCGCGCTGCTCCTTGGCGAACTCGACGATGAGGATCGCGTTCTTCGCGGCGAGGCCGATCAGCAGCACGAGGCCGATCTGCGCGTAGAGGTCGCTCGGCAGGCCGGTCACTCTCAGCGTCACCACCGCGCCGAGGATCGCGACGGCGACCGACAGCATGACCGAGAAGGGGATCATCCAGCTCTCGTACTGGGCCACCAGGAAGAGGTAGCCGAAGACGATCGCCAGCGCGAAGATGAACACGATGTTCCCCGCCGCGGTGACCTCCTGGTAGGTCATGCTCGACCACTCGTAGGTGTAGCCGGTGGGCAGCACCTTGGTGGAAATCTCCTTCATCGCGGCGATGGTGTCGCCGGACGAGAAGCCGGCGGCCGGCGTCCCGGTCACCTGCGCCGACGGGAACAGGTTGTAGTTGTAGACGACGTCCGAGCCGATCGACGGCTTGACCGTCGCGAGGGTCGACAGCGGCACCATCTCGTTCTGGTTGTTGGAGACGTAGAGGCGTCCGATGTCGTCGATCGAATTCCGGTACTGCTGATCGGCCTCGATATAGACCTGGTAGGTCTGGTTGTTCAGGTTGAAGTTGTTGATGAACAACGAACCCAGCATCGCCTGCATGATCTGGAAGACGTTGCCGACCGGCACGCCGAGGCTCTGCGACTTGGTGCGATCGAGGTCGAAGTAGAGGCGCGGGACCGAGGCCGAGAAGGTCGAGAAGGCGCGGGCGATGGCCGGATCCTGATTGGCGGCGACGATCAGGCCGGCGAGCACCGCCGAAAGATCCTGGTTCGACTGGCCGCCGATCGCCTCGAGGCGATAGTCGAAGCCGTTCGACTGGCCGACGCCCGGGATCGGCGGCGGCCCGAACGGCAGCAGGTTGGCCTGCGGCAGGGCCATGAAGTCGCCGTAGAGGGTGCGGGCGATGCCGTTCGCCCACAGGTTCGGCGTCGGGCGCTCGCTCCACGGATCGAGCACGATGATGCCGAAGCCGGAGCTCGCCGCCGGCGCCGCGGTGAGCATGCTGTAGCCGGAGATGGCGATGACGTTCTGGACGCCCTTGGTCTTGAGCGCCATGTTCGTCACGTCCTTCAGCACCTTTTCGGTGCGCGGCAGGGACGAGCCGGGCGACAGCGAGGCGTCGACGAACAGGACGCCCTGGTCCTCGTCGGGCAGGAAGCCGGTCTGCAGCTTGGAGAACAGGATGCCGGTCACCGCGCCGACGGCGACGATGATGATGAGCGCCACCAGCGACCGCCGGGCGATCAAGCCGACGAGGCTGACGTAGCCGTTGCGGGTCTTGTTGAGGCCGAGGTTGAACCAGTGGAACGGCCCGCGGGTGTGCTCCTTCGGGCGGCGCAGCACGAGCGAGCACAGGACCGGCGACAGGGTGAGTGCGTTGATCGCCGAGATCGCCACCGACGCGGTGATGGTGACGGCGAACTGCCGGTAGAGCTCGCCGGTGATGCCCGGCAGGAAGGCGACCGGGCCGAACACGGCGAACAGCACGAGCGTCGTGGAGACGATCGGGCCGGTCACCTGCTCCATCGCCCTGAGCGCCGCCTCGCGCGGGCCGAGGCCCTCCTCCTCCATGACGCGCTGGACGTTCTCGACGACGACGATGGCATCGTCGACGACGAGGCCGATGGCGAGCACGATGGCGAAGAGGTCGATCGTGTTGAGCGAGAAGCCGGCGGCGGCGAGGACGACGAACACGCCGATCAGCGACACCGGGATGGTGACCGCCGGCACGATGGTCGCCCGCCAGTCCTGCAGGAACACGAAGACGACGATCATGACGATGATCGCCGCCTCGATCAGGGTGTGGATGATCTCCTCGATCGACGACGACACGAACAGGGTGGAGTCGTAGATCACCTTCGCCTCGACGCCCTCCGGGAAGCGCGACTTCAGCTCCTCGAGCGTCTTGCGCACCTCGCTCGCCACATCGAGGGCGTTGGCGTCGGTCGACTGGTAGATGCCGAGCGTGACGGACGGGGCGTTGTTGAGCGTCGAGGTCTGCGTGTAGACCTGCGCGCCGAGCTCGATCCGGCCGAGGTCCTTGACGCGCACGACGGCGCCGTTCTCGCCGGTGCGCACGATGATGTTGCCGAACTCCTCGGTCGTCTTCAGCCGGCCGAGGGTCTCGATGGTGTACTGGAACGTCTGGTCCTCGTTGATCGGCGGGCCGCCGATCTGGCCGACGGCGGCCTGGATGTTCTGGCTCTTGATGGCGTTCGACACGTCGTCGATGGTGATGCCGAGGGCGGTCAGCCGGTCCGGCACCAGCCAGATGCGCATGGCGTAGTTGAGCTGGCCGAAGATCGTCGTCGAGCCGACGCCCTCGAGGCGGGCGATCGGATTCTGGATGTTGATCGTCGTGTAGTTCGACAGGAACACCGGATCGTACTTGCCGTCCGGCGAGTTCACGCTGATCGCCAGCAGCAGGTTGGTCGACTGCTGCTGCGTCGTCAGCCCCTGCTGGATGACCTCGTCGGGCAGCTGCGAGGTGGCCTGCGAGACGCGGTTCTGGACGTTGACCTGGTTGATGTCCGGGTCGGTGCCGATGTCGAACGACACCTGCAGCGTGTAGGTGCCGGACGAGGTCGAGGTCGAGGACATGTAGATCATGTTCTCGACGCCGTTGACCTGCTGCTCGATCGGGCTCGCCACCGTCTCGGCGATCGTCTCGGCGTCGGCGCCGGGGTAGGTCGCGCTCACCTGGACGACCGGCGGCGCGATGTTCGGATACTGCGCCACCGGCATCGAGTAGAGCGCCAGCGCCCCGGCGATGGTGATGACGATCGAGATGACGAACGCCAGACGGGGCCGGGCGATGAAGATGGCGGAGAACATCGGTCAGTTCCCCGAGGAGGTGCCGGTGGAAGGCGTTCCGGTCTGCGCCGGGGCGGTCGGCGCGGGCGTCGTCGGGGCGGGGGCCGTCGTGGAGGAGGTAGCGGGGGCCGCGGCCGTCGGATCCGGCTTCAGCCCCGGTTCGACCGGCGCCGGCGCCTGCATCGGCTTGACGGTCATGCCGGGGCGGACCTTCTGCACGCCCTCGGTGATGATCATGTCGCCCTGCTTCAGCCCGCTGGTGACGATGTAGTCGGCGCCGGATTGGGTGCCGGTGGTGATCCGCGTCTGAATCGCGCGGTTCTCGGCGTCCACGGTGAAGACGTACTTGCCGGTCGCGTCCTCGAGCACCGCGCCGACGGGAACGGTGAGCGCCTCCTCCTTCTTGCCGTGCGTCACCGAGATCGTGACGAAGCCGCCGGGCAGCAACAGCTGGCCGGCGTTCGGGAAGTCGGCGTAGACCGGCAGGGTGCCGGTCGTCGGCGAGATCTCGTTCGAGATGAAGGCGATCTTGCCGGGGTAGGGATAGGTCGAGCCGTCGGCGAGGGTGACGGTCGGCGTGAACGCCTGGCCCGGCGCGAGCTTGCCGCCGGAGTCGGCGATGCTCTTGGCGACCTCGACGTACTGGCTCTCGGAGATCGAGAAGACCACCCGCATCGGATCGATCTGCACCACGGTCGCCAGCGTGCCGCTCGACATGTTCACGAGGTTGCCCTGCGTGATGTTGGTCTTGCCGATGCGCCCGTCGATGGTCGAGGAGATGTCGGTGTAGGAGAGGTTGAGCTTGGCGACCTCGATCTGCGCGTTCGCCTGCTGGATCGCGGCGTTCGCGGCCTCGACGTCGGCCGCGGCCTTGTCGCGGTCGGCCTGGGCGGTGTCGACGACGGCCTCGGACACCGTGCCGCTCTTCACCAGCGCCTTCTGGCGGTCGAGGTTGAGCTGGGCGTTGGTGAGCGTCGCCTTGGCGCCGGCGAGCTGCGCGTTGGCGGAGGCGAGCTGGGCGTTGGCCTGGTCGAGGGCGGCCTGGAACGGCGCCTTCTCGATCTCGTAGAGCCGCTGCCCGGCCTTGATGTGGGCGCCCTCCTGGAACTCCACCGTGTTGAGGAAGCCCTCGACGCGGGCCGTGAGGTTCAGCGTCTGGATCGCCTGGACGCGCCCGACGTACTGCGAGCTCTGGCTGACGTCGCTCGTCGTCACCGGCAGAACGACCACCCCGGGGGTCGGCGCGGCGGGCGCCTGGGCGAATGCGTGCGGCGCGACGAGGATCGTCGCTGCGAGAAGGACGGCACGGCCGACGGCGAACCGGGCAATCTGGCACTGCAACACGAAAGCGTCCTCCTCAGCCGTCCCTCTGCAGCCGTGATAGCCAAGGCGCGGCCGAAAAGAAACCGCCAACGGTGGTCGGAGCGCCTCGCGGCGATCGCCTGTGGCGCCGCCGTCACGACCGGGCGCGGTCCGTCGCGGCCGGTGGTGCCGCAAGCGTGAACGGCGCGCGCCGCGGCCGTGCGAGTTGCGCTCATGGCGCATGGCGGTCAAGATCGCCCCAACCACGGCCGTCGGCGCGTCCAGGCGCGTCCGGACCGAACGACGCGCCCCGCATCGGAGGTGCGCAGCCAGAGGGAGACCCGCCATGCCGTTCACCCGCCGCACGTTCCTCGGCCGGACGATCCTCGCCGCCGCCGCGGCCACCGCCTTCGCCTTTCCCGCCGCCGCCGAGCCGATCGTCATCAAGTTCAGCCACGTCGTCGCCGACAAGACGCCCAAGGGCCAGGCCGCGCTGAAGTTCAAGGAGGAGGCCGAGCGCCTGCTGCCGGGCAAGGTCGTCGTCGAGGTCTATCCGAACTCGCAGCTCTTCGGCGATGCCAAGGAGATGGAGGCGCTGGCGCTCGGCGACGTGCAGTTCATCGCCCCGTCCCTGTCGAAATTCGACAAGTACACCAAGCAGCTGCAGGTGTTCGACCTGCCCTTCCTGTTCGACGACATGGCCGCGGTCGACCGCTTCCAGTCGAGCGAGGCGGGCAAGGCGCTGCTGTCCTCGATGGAGAACAAGGGCTTCGTCGGCCTCGGCTACTGGCACAACGGCATGAAGCAGCTCTCCGCCAACAAGCCGCTCAAGATGCCCGAGGATGCCAAGGGGCTGAAGTTCCGCATCCAGCCCTCGGACGTGCTCGTGGCGCAGTTCGAGGCGGTCGGCGCCGTGCCGCAGAAGCTCGCCTTCGCCGAGGTCTACCAGGCGCTGCAGACCGGCACCGTCGACGGCGCCGAGAACCCCTGGTCGAACATCTATTCGCAGAAGTTCTACGAGGCGCAGAAGTACTTCACCGAGTCGAACCACGGCCTGCTCGACTACCTCCTCGTGACGAACGCCGAGTGGTGGAACGGCTTGCCGGACGACATCAAGGCCGGCCTGACGCAGGCGCTCGACGCGGCGACCAAGGTCAACAACGACGTCGCCGCCAAGATCAACGAGGACGCCAAGGCGAAGGTCGCCGCCGCCGGCACCTCCGAGATCCTGACCCTCACCCCGGAGGAGAAGGCCGCCTGGCGCGCCGCCATGAAGCCGGTGTGGGACGAGTTCAGCGACGGCATCGGCGCCGACCTCATCACGTCCGCGCAGGCGGCCAACACCGCTCCGGCGAACTGAGCCGGGCACATCGCTCCGGCGGCCGGGCCCGGTGACGGGTCCGGCCGCTCCGTGGTCGCCGACCCTTGGAGGATGCGATGGCCGTGATCAACGCGATCTGGGTGCGCCTGGAGGAGGCCTTCCTCGCCGTCGTGCTGGCGGCGATGACCATCATCACCTTCGTGCAGGTGGTGATGCGCTACGTCTTCAACACCGGCATCCTGTGGGGCCTGGAGGCCACCACCTACCTGTTCGCCTGGCTGGTGCTCATCGGCGTCGCCTACTGCGTCCGGGTGCGCGCCCACATCGGCATCGATCTCCTGGTCACCAGCCTCGCGCCCGGGCCGCGCCGCGTCGCCGGGCTCATCGTCGTGGCGCTGGCGCTCCTCTACACCGCCCTCATGTTCTACGGCTCGTGGACCTATGTCGGCCGGATGCACATGCTCGGCGTCGAGGCCGAGGACATTCCGATCCAGCGCTGGGTGCTCGGGCTCTGCCTGCCGATCGGCTTCCTGCTCCTCGGCATCCGCCTTCTCGAGATGGGCTGGCGGGTGTGGACCGGTCGCTCGCCCGGCTACGAGCTCGCCGACGAGGCGGGCGACGCGATCCGCGAGGCGGGCGGCCACACGCCGCCGACCGGAGGGCCGGCACGATGATGACGGCCTTCCTGTTCCTCTCGCTCTTCGCGCTGCTGGCGATCGGGCTGCCCGTCGCCATGTCGCTCGGTCTCGCCTCGCTCGGGGCGATCCTCCTCTTCCAGAACGACAGCCTCGCCTCCCTGGTGCTGAAGTTCTTCCAGACCATGGAGGGCTACACCCTCCTCGCGATCCCGTTCTTCGTGCTCGCCGGCACGTTCCTCACGACCGGCGGCGTCGCGCGACGGATGATCGACTTCGCGGTGGCGGCCGTCGGCCACCTGCCGGGCGGCCTCGCCATCGCCTCCGTGCTCGCCTGCATGCTGTTCGCGGCGGTGTCCGGCTCCTCGCCGGCGACGGTGGTGGCGATCGGCTCGATCGTCATCGCCGGCATGGTGCGGGTCGGCTACACGCAGGCCTTCGCCACCGGCGTCATTGTCAACTCCGGCACCCTCGGCATCCTGATCCCGCCGTCGATCGTCATGGTCGTCTACGCGGCGGCGACCGAAACCTCGGTCGGCCGGCTGTTCATGGCGGGCGTCGTGCCCGGCGCGGTGCTCGGCCTCGCGCTGATGGTGGCGATCTACGTCGTGGCGCGCGTCAAGAAGCTGCCGCGCCAGCCGAAGGCGCCGTTCGCCGAGCGGTTCACCTCCTTCCGCAAGGCCTCGTGGGGCCTCCTCCTCATCGTCATCGTGCTCGGCGGCATCTACGGCGGCATCTTCACCCCGACCGAGGCGGCGGCGGTCGCGGCCGTCTACGCCGCCTTCTGCGCCCTCGTGATCTATCGCGACATCGGGCTGAAGGAGGTGCCGGAGGTGCTCGTCACCTCGGCGCGGGTGACGGTGATGCTGATGTTCATCATCGCCAACGCCTTCCTGTTCGCCCACGTGCTGACGACCGCCCAGATCCCGCAGACGATCGCCGGCGGGCTGATGGAAGCCGGCATGCAGCCGTGGCAGTTCCTCATCGTCGTCAACATCATCCTGCTCATCGCCGGCAACTTCATGGAGCCGTCGGCGATCGTGACGATCCTCGCGCCGATCTTCTTCCCGATCGCCGTGCACCTCGGCATCGACCCGATCCACCTCGGCATCATCATGGTGGTGAACATGGAGATCGGCATGGTGACGCCGCCGGTCGGCCTCAACCTGTTCGTCGCCTCCGGCATCACCGGAATGCCGCTGATGAAGGTGGTCGCGGCGTCGCTGCCGTGGCTCTCGATCCTGGTGCTGTTCCTGATCCTCGTCACCTACGTGCCGTTCCTGTCGCTCGCCCTGCCGAACGCCCTGTTCGGCGTCCAGGCGACGCCGTAGGCGGCGGCGCAGCGCGCGCCGGCGCCTTGCGCGCCGGGCCTCCGGCCGGCCATGCTGGAGGCGGCGGCGCGATGCCGCCGGGAGACGCCGCATGACCACCGCCCACGACGCCCTGTTCCTCGGCCGCTGCGTCGACCAGGCGCTCGGCCGCGCGCCGGCCGACCTCGTCGTCCGCGGCGTCCGCCTGCTCGACCTCGTCACCGGCGCGATCGTGGAAACCGACATCGCGATCACCGGCGACCGCATCGTCGGCACCTACGCCGACTACCGCGGCGCCCGCGAGATCGACGGGCGCGGCCTCTTCGCGGTGCCGGGCTTCGTCGATTCCCACGTCCACACCGAATCGACCCTCGTCACCCCGCTCGAGTTCGACCGCTGCGTGCTGCCGCGCGGCACGACGACGGCGATCTCCGACCCGCACGAGATCTGCAACGTGCTCGGCACCGTCGGCCTCGAATACATGCTGGCCGCCGCCGCCGAAACGGCGATGGACCTCCGCGTCCAGCTCTCCTCCTGCGTGCCGGCGACGACGCTGGAGACCTCCGGCGCCCGGCTCGAGGCCGAGGATCTCGTCCGCTACCGCGACGATCCGCGGGTGATCGGCCTCGCCGAGTTCATGAACGTGCCCGGCGTGCTCCACAAGGATCCCGGCGCGATGGCGAAGCTCGCCGCCTTCCAGGGCGGCTTCATCGACGGCCACGCGCCGCTCGTCTCCGGGCGCGACCTCAACGCCTACCTCGCCTGCGGCGTGCGCAACTGCCACGAGACGACCCGCCTCGAGGAAGCGCGCGAGAAGCTGTCGAAGGGGATGCAGCTCCTCATCCGCGACGGCACCGTGTCGAAGGACTGCGCCCGCCTCGCCCCCGTCGTCACCGCCGAGACCTCGAGCTTCTGCGGCTTCTGCACCGACGACCGCAACCCGCTCGACATCGCCGAGGAGGGCCACCTCGACCACGCCATCCGCACCGCCATCGCCGCCGGCGCGCCGATGCTGCACGTCTATCGCGCCGCCACCTGGGCGGCGGCGCAGTCGTTCGGGCTCAGGGATCGCGGCCTGATCGCGCCCGGCCGGCGCGCCGACATCGTGCTCGTCGAGGACCTCGAGGCCTGCGCCGTCAAGACGGTGATCTCGGCCGGCCGCCTCGTCGGGCCGGAACTCTTCGAGGGTCGCCACGCCCCTGCGCCGGTCGGCCTCGCCTCGATGAAGCTAGACCCGGTCGAGCCCGCGATCTTCCGCACGCCCGCGAGCGGGCCGACCGGGCCGGTGATCGGCATCAACCCCGGCTCGATCATCACCGAGCACCTGACGCTGACGCTGCCCTACCGGAACGGCGAGCGGCTGCCCGACCACGCCCAGGACGCGCTGCGCGTCGCCGTGCTCTGCCGGCACGGCACCAACAACAACGTCGGCCGCGCCTTCGTGAAGGGCTTCGGGCTCGCCGCCGGCGCGCTCGCCTCCTCGGTCGGCCACGACAGCCACAATGTCTGCGTCGTCGGCGCCGACGACGGCGACATGGCGGTGGCGGTCAACCGGCTGATCGCGCTCGGTGGCGGCTTCGTCGCCGTCCAGGGCGGCGTGGTGCTGGGCGAGCTCGCCTTGCCGATGGCCGGCCTCATCTCGCTCGACCCGTTCGAGCGGGTGCGCGACCGGCTCGCGCACCTGCGCGACGTGGTGCGCGCCATGGGCTGCCCGCTGCCCGAGCCGTTCCTGCAGCTCGCCTTCCTGCCGCTGCCGGTGATCCCGCACCTGAAGCTGACCGACCGCGGCCTCGTCGACGTCGACCGCTTCGAGCTCATCGCGGCGTAGGAGCCGCCCTCACGCCCCTCGCAACCGATGCGCGGCGAGGCGGTCGTAGAGCGGGCGGGCGGCTTCGGCGACCGGCTTCTCGGCCTCGCCGAGCTCCTCGAAGGCGACGGCGCGGCCGGGGCGGGCGAAGCCCGTCGAGCGCTCGACCGAGGCGTACCAGTGCGCCGCCCACACGCCGTCGGTGTCGCGCTTGCCCGCCGGCCAGGCGAGCATCGCCGGATCGAAGGCGAGCCCGATCGCCGCGCCGAGCGCCGCGAGCGTGCCGGCCGGGTCGGCGAGCACGTCGGCGGCGTCGATCACCGGCGGCGCCCGGCCGAGCCGGTCGGCCACGGCGTCGAAGATCTCCGCCTGCTCGACGACGCCGATGTCGGCCAGCGTCGCCGCGCCGCGCCGGTCGGCATAGGAGGCGACGACCTCCTCCGGCCGGCGGATCAGGAAGACGCTCGTCACCCGATCGATCCAGCCGCGCGGGAACGCCGGCACCATGTGGTGCGTCATGTGCTTCTGGTAGAAGACCGACCGTCCGCCGGGAACCGGGCCGACGAGCAACGCGGCGACCTTCGCCGGGTCGCGCTCGCCGGCGGCGATGATCGCCTCGCGCATCGGATGCGGCGCGCCGCTCGCGACGAGCCAGGCGGCGTAGAACGGCTCGTCGACCACCGTCGTGTCGGCGCGGTTCTCGAACGCCCGCATCATCGCCGTCGAGATGTTGCGCGGCCCCGACCACATGGCGATGCGGAGCGGCGCGCCGCTCCCCGCCCCGGCCGGGCTCATGCGCGGCCCGTCGGCCAGGCGGGCGGCTGCGCCGCCTCGCGCTTCGCGAGGTCCTTGTAGAGCGCGCGCAGGCGCCGGGTGACCGGGCCGGCGCGGTCGCCGTCGTCCGGCGCGGCGCCGATCGTCCGCCCGTCGACCTTGGCGACCGGCACGAGGCCGGCGAACGAGCCGGTGACGAACGCCTCGTCGGCGCCGTAGACGTCGACCAGCGAGAAGCGCTTCTCGTGGATCGGGATGCCGGCCTCGCGGCAGAGCCGGATGACGTTTCCGCGCGTGATGCCGCCGAGGCAGTAGAGCCCGTCGGAGGTCCACACCTCGCCCTTCCGCACGATGAAGAAGTGCGTCGAGTTGCAGGTCGCGACCGCCCCGGCCTCGTCGAGCATCAGGGCCTCGTCGGCGCCCGCCTCCGCCGCCTGGATGCAGGCGAGGATGCAGTTGAGCTTCGAGTGGCTGTTGAGCTTCTGGTCCTGTTGGTCGGGACCCGTCCGCCGGATGTGGACGGTGAACAGCGCGAGGCCGCGCGCCGCCGGCCCCGGCGCCGGCGTCTTGTATTCGGGGATGATGACGATCGTCGCCTTGCCGATCGTCATCCGCGGGTCCTGGTAGGGCGTGCGCTTGACGCCGCGCGTCACCATCAGGCGGATGTGCACGCCGTCGGTCATGGCGTTGGCGGCGAGGCAGTCGAAGAGCCGCGCCGACAGCTCCTCGCGGTCGAGGCCGACGTCGATCATGAGCGCGTGCGCGCCCTCGTAGAGCCGGTCGAGATGCGCCTCGAGGAAGCAGATGCCGCCGTCGACGACGCGTAGCCCCTCCCACACCCCGTCGCCGAGCACGAAGCCCGAATCGAACACCGAGACCGACGCCTCGGCGCGCGGCACGAGCCGCCCGTTGACGGAGATCAGGATCGCGTCGTTGCGCGGGTCGTCGACGTATTCGTGGGTGCCGGTGGCCATGATCGCTCGCTCGCCTCGTCGCCCCCGGTTTCCCATGCCGGGGGCGGCCGGCGCAAGCGGGCGGCGGTACCGCCCCGCCGCCCTCAGGCGGCGAGCGGGTCGGGGCCGAAGCGGTTCTGGCCCACGGTGCCGCGCAGGCAGCCGGCCTCGACGATGTACCAGATGATGCCGATCACCGGGACGATCAGCAGCAGCAGCCACCAGCCCGACTTGTCGCGGTCGTGCAGGCGCTTCACCCCGACGGCGATCGACGGATAGAGCAGGACGAGCGCGACGACCGTGCTGAGCCCGGCGCCGGCCGAGGATTCGTAGCCGAACAGCACCGCGATCAGCCCGTGGATGATCAGGCTCACCACCGCCAGCACGATGTGGCCGATCCAGAACGTCTGCCGGCCGATCCGCGCCTCGAAGGTCGCGAACAGGAATTGCCAGTCCATTACCCGCCCCTCTCGTCAGCCGTCGCGAGGCACGACCGCCGTGCCCCGCCGGCGCGGCCATCCTGCGCGAAGGCGGCCGTGGGCACAACCGCCGGGGGAATGGACGCGGAGGCCGGCCGGGCGCCGGAAACGGATGCGGCGCGCGAGGAAGCCCCGCGCGCCGCAGGATCGAGATCGAGGCCGGGGCGGCGCCCCGGCCGGGCCGCCGTCAGCCGGCGGCCGCGACGGCGCGCTTCGCCATCACGGTGACGAGGTGGGCGCGATACTCGGCCGAGCCGTGGATGTCCGACAGCATGTTCGACGGGTCGACGGCGATGCCGGCGACCGCCTCCGGCGACCAGTTCGAGGCGAGCGCGTGCTCCATCGCCGGCACGCGGAAGACGCCCGAGGCGCCCGCGCCGGTGACCGCGACGCGCGGGCCGGAGCGGGTCTTGGCCGCGAACACGCCGCACATGGCGTAGCGCGAGGCCGGGTTCGGGAACTTCTCGTAGCCCGCCTTCTCCGGGATCGGGAAGACGATGCGGACGATGATCTCGCCCTCGCCGAGCGCCGTCTCGAACATGCCGGCGAAGAAGTCGTCGGCCGCGATCGAGCGCTTGTTGGTGACGACCGTGGCGCCGAGGCCGAGCACGGCCGCCGGGTAGTCGGCCGCCGGGTCGTCGTTCGCCACCGAGCCGCCGAGGGTGCCCATGTGGCGCACCGCCGGATCGCCGATGAGGCCGGCGAGATGGGCGAGCGCCGGGATCGCGCGGGCGACCTCGGCCGAGGCGGCGACGTCGGCGTGCTTGACGCCGGCGCCGATGGTCACCGCGTCGGCGGAGACGGTGATGCCCTTGAGCTCGTCGAGCCGGCCGATGTCGACGAGGTTCTCCGGCGCGGCGAGGCGCTGCTTCATGGTCGGCAGCAGCGTCATGCCGCCGGCGAGGAGCTTCGCCTCGCTCGCCGAGGAAACGAGGCTCGCCGCCTCGGCGAGGCTCTTCGGGCGGTGGTAGGTGGTCGCGTACATCTGGGTCCCTCCCGAAGGATCACTCGGCCGCCATCGGCCGGCGGGCCGCTTGCGCGGCCTGCCAGACGACGTGCGGGGTTGCCGGCATCGCGAGGTCGCGGATGCCGAGCGCGTCGGTGACGGCGTTGATCACGGCCGGCGTCGAGCCGATGCAGCCGGCCTCGCCGCAGCCCTTCATGCCGAGCGGATTGCCCGGGCAGGCGGTCTCCGTCGTCATGACGTTGAACGACGGCAGGTCGTCGGCCCGCGGCATGGCGTAGTCCATGTAGGACGCCGTCAGGATCTGCCCGGAGGCGGCGTCGTAGGAGCAGCCCTCGAGCAGCGCCTGGCCGATGCCCTGGGCGACGCCGCCGTGCACCTGGCCCTCGACGATCATCGGGTTGATGATCTTGCCGAAGTCGTCGGCGGCGACGAACTGCACGATCGCCACCTTGCCGGTGTCCGGATCGACCTCGACCTCGCAGACGTAGGTGCCGGCCGGGAAGGTGAAGTTCGTCGGGTCGTAGAACGACGTCTCCTTGAGGCCCGGCTCCATGCCCGCGGGCAGGTTGTGGGCGGTGTAGGCGGCGAGCGCCACCTGGAAGAACGGCGTCTCCTTGTCGGTGCCGGCGACCTTGAACGCGCCGCCCTCGAGCACGACGTCGGCCTCCGCCGCCTCCATCAGGTGGGCGGCGATCTTCTTCGCCTTGGCCTCGACCTTCTCGAGCGCCTTGAGGATCGCCGACATGCCGACCGCGCCGGAGCGCGAGCCGTAGGTGCCCATGCCGAACTGCACCTTGTCGGTGTCGCCGTGCACGATCGAGACCTGCGACATCGGCACGCCGAGCTTCTCGTGCACCAGCTGGGCGAAGGTCGTCTCGTGACCCTGGCCGTGGCTGTGCGAGCCGGTCAGCACCTCGATGGTGCCGACGGGATTGACGCGCACCTCCGCCGATTCCCACAGGCCGACGCCGGCGCCGAGCGAGCCGACGGCCTGCGACGGGGCGATGCCGCACGCCTCGATGTAGCAGGAGAGGCCGATGCCCCGGAGCTTGCCGCGCCGCGCCGCCTCCGCCTTGCGGGCGGGGAAGCCGGCGTAGTCGGCCGCCTTCAGCGCCGCGTCGAGCGTCGCGTCGTAGTCGCCGACGTCGTAGGCCATGATGACCGGCGTCTGGTGCGGGAAGGCGCGGATGAAGTTCTTCCGCCGGAGCTCCGCCGGGTCCATGCCGAACTCGCGCGCCGCCGTCTCCATCAGCCGCTCGACGACGTAGGTCGCCTCCGGCCGGCCGGCGCCGCGATAGGCGTCGACCGGGGTCGTGTTGGTGTAGACGGCGTCGACCTCGGCATAGATCGCCGGGATGTCGTACTGGCCGGAGAGCAGCGTCGCGTAGAGGTAGGTCGGCACCGACGAGGAGAACGTCGACATGTAGGCGCCGAGGTTGGCGACGGTGTGCACCCGGAGCCCGAGGACGCGGTTGTCGGCGTCGAAGGCCATCTCGGCGCGGGTGATATGGTCGCGGCCGTGACAGTCGGTGAGGAAGGCCTCGGTGCGGTCGGCGGTCCACTTGACCGGCCGGCCGCCGACGCGCTTCGACGCCCACAGGCAGACCGTCTCCTCCGGGTAGATGAAGATCTTCGAGCCGAAGCCGCCGCCGACGTCCGGGGCGACGACGCGCAGCTTGTTCTCCGGCGCGATGCCGACGAAGGCCGAGAGGACGAGGCGCGCGACGTGCGGGTTCTGCGAGGTGGTGTAGAGGCTGAAGTGCTCCTCGGCCGGATCGTACGAGCCGATCGCCGAGCGCGGCTCCATGGCGTTCGGCACGAGGCGCGAGTTGACGATGTCGAGCGCGACCGTCTTCGCCGCCTTGGCGAACGCCGCCTCGGTGGCCGCCTTGTCGCCGAGCGACCAGTCGAAGATGGTGTTCAGCGGCGCCTCGGGGTGGAGCTGCGGCGAGGCCGGGTCCTGCGCCTTGGCGAGGTCGACGACGGCGGGCAGCTCCTCGTACTCGACGACCACCTTCTCGGCGGCGTCGCGGGCCTGGTTCTTCGTCTCGGCGACGACCACGGCGACCGCGTCGCCGACGTGGCGGACGCGGTCGTGCGCGAGCGCCGGGTGGGCGCCCGCCTTCATCGGCGAGCCGTCCTTCGAGTGGATCATCCAGCCGCAGATGAGGCCGCCGACCTTGTCGCCGGCGAGATCGGCGCCGGTCAGGACGCCGACGACGCCGGGCGCGGCGAGCGCCTCCGAGGCGTCGATCGACACGATCCTGGCGTGGGCGTGCGGGCTCCTGACGAACACCGCGTAGGTGGTGTCCTTGAGGCCGATGTCGTCCGTGTAGCGACCGCGGCCCGTGATGAAGCGCTTGTCTTCCTTGCGGACGACGCGCGCACCGATTCCTTCAACGCTCATGGGGTCCTCCCGAACCGTTCGTCCGTGCGTGCGCGCTTATTCTGCGGCTTGTGCGATGCCACCCATCTCGGCGGCGGCCGCCTCGATGGCCTTGACGATGTTGTGGTACCCCGTACAGCGACAGATGTTGCCCTCGAGCTCGTGGCGGATCGTCGCCTCGTCGAGCCGGCCGCCGTGGCGGCGGATCATGTCGACGGCGGTCATGATCATGCCCGGGGTGCAGAAGCCGCACTGCAGGCCGTGATGCTCGCGGAAGGCCGCCTGGACGGGGTGCAGCTCGTCACCCTTGGCGATGCCCTCGATGGTCGTCACCGCGCAGCCGTCGACCTGGCCGACGAGCAGCGTGCACGACTTGACCGCCCGCCCGTCGACGTGGACGACGCAGGCCCCGCACTGCGAGGTGTCGCAGCCGACGTGCGTGCCGGTGAGGCCCAGCGTGTCGCGCAGGAACTGCACGAGCAGCGTCCGGTCCTCGACATCGGCCGTCACCGGCTTGCCGTTCACCGTCATGGATACGCCCGACATCCGATCTTCTCCCCTATCCGCCGGGGCGCGGCGCGATCATCCGCCGGCCGCCCCCGAGCTCGTTCCGTCGTTCAGTTGAACAGCCACAGCGCGACGATGACGACGGCGAGGGCGATCAACCCCCACGTCACCGGCCCGCCGAGAACCCCTTTTCCGGCCGCGACCTCGAGCCGCTCCTCGGCCTTCTCCGCCTCGTGCGCCACCTCGGCCACCGCGTGCTCCGCGCGCTCGACGAACGTCTCCTCCTCCGTCGCCGCAGGCGCGGCGGCAGGAGCCGCCGGCGCCGCCGCCGCGCCGCCGCCGAGGCGGGCCGAGAAGGCGCCGAAGAACTCGTCGGCCATCTTCTTGGCCGTCGAATCGATGAGGCGCGCCCCGAGCTGGGCGAGCTTGCCGCCGACCTGCGCCTTCGCCGTGTAGCGCAGGATCGTCGCGTCGCCGTCAGCCTCGAGCGCCACGTCGGCGCCGCCCTTGGCGAAGCCGGCGACGCCACCCTTGCCTTCGCCCGAGATCGTGTAGCCCTCGGGCGGCCGGATGTTCGACAGCGTCACCGCGCCGGTGAACTTCGCCTTGACCGGGCCGACCTTGGTGGTGACCGCCGCGGTCATCTCGGTGTCCGACGTCTTCTCCAGCGACTCGCAGCCCGGAATGCAGGCCTTCAGCACCTCCGGGTCGTTGAGGGCTGCCCACACCGTCTCGCGCGGCGCCGGGATCCGGTACTCGCCGGACATCTCCATAGGTGCGGTCTCCGTCGTTCGGTCGTCCTCGCGCGCCCGGCTTGACCGGACGGTGATCGCGAAGCCTCCCCCTCGCCAGTTCGGCCTTGCGCCGACATCGCCGTAGCTTGCCCCTTAGAGAGGTTCTCGGCAACGGGGGTTCCACGCCGCAGCCGGCGCCCGGCCCGCAACAGGTGTGGCGTCGGCGGCGCGCGATCAGCGGTCGTTGCCGATCCGCTCCTGCCAGATGCGCTCGCCGATGGTGCAGAACGGGTCGGGCGTCGCGGCGGCCTCGGCCGGCACGACGTGCGGCACGAGCGGCCGGCGGCCGGCGATCTCCAGCACCAGCTTGCGCCGCACCGCCTCGCCGAACGCCTCGATCTCGCGCACCGGCTCGTAGAACGCGCCGTCGCCGCCGATCACGCAGGTGGCGTAGTAGCGGTCGAGGTCGGGGATGTCGAAGTAGCTGTTGGCCGAGCGTTTGAGGAGCAGCGGCAGGCCGTTGATGGTGATGCCGCGGCCGATCGCCCGGTCGCGGGCGAAGGTGACGAGCCGGCCCTGGTTGTTCGGGCCGTCGCCGGAGACGTCGATCACCCGCCGGACCGCCTCGTAGCCGTTCCGCTCGAGAAGGTCGGTCGAGAAGGCGACCGCCTCGGAGATCGAGGTGCGGAAGGCGCGGCGGAGCGGCTGCACCACCAGCGTGTCGGCGAAGGCCTTGGCGGAGGCCTCGTCGGAGATCGTCGTCCAGTCGACCACGAGGTGCTGCTCGCCGGCGCCGGCCCACTCGACGTAGGCGACCGCGATGCGGCCGATGAGGCCGCCGCGCACCGCCGCCAGCACCTCCGGCGAGGTGATCGCCGCGACGTAGCCGAGCCGCTGCAGGCGCTGCTCGTCGAGATCCATCGAGAAGGAGATGTCGACGGCGAGGACGAGCGCGAGGTCGACCTCCTCGGCCGCGGCGCGCGGCGCGCCGGCGCCGACGAAGGCGGCCACGGCGGCGAGCGCCGCCCCGACGAGACCCTGGACGACGCGCCCCCTTCCGGAGACGTCTCGGCGCGCGAGCGATGCCACTGGACACTCCCTGCCGGCCCGCAGCCTCCCGTGCTCCACCCCGCCGCCATGGTGCCAGAGGCCGCGCCGGCCGCCGATCACTTTTTCGCTGCCGGACTTTGACCAACCGGAAAAATGTGGGCACCATCGAGGCCATCGCTGCGGCGAGATTGGGCATGCAAAGCCAACAGGCGCATGCCAAGCTGACCGCAGCCCGCCCACCGGGCGGAGGGGAACGAGGCGAGGCTGGGCGCCGCGGGCGCCGGCCGCGGAGGAACCATGCGCGAAGACAAGATCAGCTTTGGCACGGGCTCGCAGGGCAAGTGGGCGGCAGGGATGCGGGCGCCGGGCAGGCGCCCGGTGCGCGCGCTCGCGGCGGGCCTTCTCGGGGCGGCCGCACTGTCGCTGGCGCTCGCCGGCGCCGCCGCCGCGGAGCCGGCCGTCGTCTACGATCTCGGCGGCAAGTTCGACAAGTCCTTCAACGAGGCCGCCTACAACGGCGCCGAGCAGTACAAGAAGGAAACCGGCAAGGCCTACGCCGACTTCGAGGTGCAGAACGACGCGCAGCGCGAGCAGGCGCTCCGCAACTTCGCCCGCCGCGGCATGTCGCCGATCGTCGCCATCGGCTTCAGCCAGGCGGCGGCCGTCGAGGAGGTCGCCAAGGAATTCCCGGACATCAAGTTCGCGATCGTCGACATGGTCGTCGACCAGCCGAACGTCCGCTCGATCCTGTTCCAGGAGCAGGAGGGGTCCTACCTCGTCGGCATGCTGGCGGCGATGGCCTCGAAGACCGGCAAGGTCGGCTTCGTCGGCGGCATGGACATCCCGCTCATCCGCAAGTTCGCCTGCGGCTACGTCGAGGGCGCCAAGGCGGTCAATCCGAAGATCGAGGTGTTCCAGAACATGACCGGCACCACCGGCGCCGCCTGGAACGACCCGGTGAAGGGCGGCGAGCTCGCCAAGTCGCAGTTCGACCGCGGCGCCGACGTCGTCTACCACGCCGCCGGCGGCACCGGCCTCGGCGTGCTGCAGGCCGCCGCCGACGCCGGCAAGCTCGGCATCGGCGTCGATTCCAACCAGAACTACCTGCATCCGGGCAAGGTGCTGACCTCGATGACGAAGCGCGTCGACGTCGCCGTCTACGACGCCTTCAAGGACGCCGAGGGCAGCGACAAGTGGAACGGCTTCGCCATCCTCGGCCTCAAGGACGGCGGCGTCGGCTGGGCGCTCGACGAGTACAACAAGGACCTGATCACCCCCGAGATGAAGGCCGCCGCCGACAAGGCCTCGGCCGGCATCGTCGACGGCTCGATCAAGGTGCACGACTACATGGCGGACAACACCTGCCCGGTGATGTGAGCCCTGGCGGGAGCGCCCCCGGCGCTCCCGCCGACCCCGCCCCGGCCATGACCGCCCACGTCCCCGCCAGCCTCCTGTCGGCAGCCGGTGCTGGCGTCGCCGCCGGCGATCGCGAGCGCGCCCGGTCCACCCGCCCCGCCGCGACGCGTCGCGCGCTGGTCGGCGGCGGCCTCGCGCTCCTCGCCGCCGCCTGCGCGGGGCCGCGGCGCTATGCGGCGCGGCCGATGGCGGTCGACGTCGCCGCGGCGGCGGCGCTCACCAACCGCTTCCGCGCCGAGAACGGCCTCGGGCCGCTCGCCGTCGACGCCACCCTCGCCGCCGCTGCCTCGCGCCAGGCGCAGGCGATGGCCGAGGCCGACCACCTCGGCCACTCGGTCGGCTGGGGCGACGGCCTGCCCGCCCGGCTCGCCGCTGTCGGCTACGACTGGAGCGCCTCGGCCGAGAACGTCGCCGCCGGCTACCCGAGTCTCGACGCCGCCTTCGCCTCGTGGGTCGGCTCGCCGGGCCACCGGCGCAACCTCCTCAACCCGCGCGTCACCGCCTTCGGCATCGCCGCCTGGTCGGCGCCGGCCACGCGCTGGCGCACCTTCTGGGCGATGGTGATGGCCGCCCCGCGGCGGCCGGCGGAGGGCTGAGGAATGGCGATCGAGCAGCCCTCGCCCGCTCCGCCCCCAGCGATCGAGCTCGTCGGCATCGACAAGCGCTTCGGCGCGGTGCACGCCAACCGAGACATCTCGTTCCGTGTCGAGAAGGGCACCATCCACGGCATCGTCGGCGAGAACGGCGCCGGCAAGTCGACGCTGATGTCGATCCTCTACGGCTTCTACCAAGCCGATGCCGGCGAGATACGCATCGACGGCAGGCCGGTCTCGATCCCCGATTCCAAGGCCGCGCTCGCCCTCGGCATCGGCATGGTCCACCAGCACTTCATGCTGGTCGAGACCTTCACCGTGCTCGAGAACGTGGTGCTCGGCGCCGAGGGCGGCGCGCTCATCGGCCCGGCGCTCGCCCGCGCCCGCGCCGAGCTCGCCCGCCTCTCCGACGCCTACGGCCTCCGGGTCGACCCCGACGCCGTCGTCGCGACGCTGTCGGTCGGCGAGCTGCAGCGCGTCGAGATCCTGAAGGCGCTCTACCGCGGCGCCGAGATCCTGATCCTCGACGAGCCGACCGGCGTGCTGACGCCGCCGGAGGCCGACGACCTGTTCGAGATCCTCGCCGTCCTGAAGGCGCAGGGGAAGACCATCCTGCTCATCACCCACAAGCTGCGCGAGATCATGGCCGTCACCGACGCGGTGTCGGTGATGCGCCAGGGGGCGATGGTGGCGACGCGGCCGACGGCCGAGACCACCGTCGGCGAGCTCGCCGGCCTGATGGTCGGCCGCAGCGTGCTGCTGCGCGTCGAGAAGGGTCCGGCGAACCCCGGCCGCCCGGTGCTCGAGGTCTCCGGCCTCACCGTCGTCGACGGGCGCGGCGTCTTGCGCGTCAAGGACGTGTCGTTCAGCGTCCGCGCCGGCGAGATCGTCGGCATCGCCGGCGTCGCCGGCAACGGCCAGTCGGAGCTCCTGGAGGCGATCGCCGGCATCCGCCGGCCGACCCTCGGCAAAATCCTGATCGACGGCCGGCCGGCGGCCGAGGACCCCGCCGCGATCCGCCGCCAGGGCCTCGCCCACGTGCCGGAGGACCGCCACCGGATGGGCCTCGTCGTCCCCTTCGAGGCGGCGGAGAACGCCATCCTCGGCTACCAGGACGACCCGGAGCTCGGCCCCGGGCCGCTGCTGCTGCCGGACCGCGTCCGGGCGCGCGCCCGCCACGCGATCGAGGCCTACGACGTGCGCCCGCCCGACTGCCGGCTGAAGACGGCGAACTTCTCCGGCGGCAACCAGCAGAAGCTCGTCCTCGCCCGCGAGATCGAGCACGACCCGGTGGTGCTCCTCGTCGGCCAGCCGACCCGCGGCGTCGACATCGGCGCGATCGAGTTCATCCACCGCCGCCTCGTCGCGCTGCGCGACGCCGGCAAGGGCATCCTCCTCGTCTCGGTGGAGCTCGACGAGATCCGCTCGCTCGCCGACCGCGTGCTCGTGATGTGCGGCGGCCGCATCGTCGGCGAGCGCCCGCCCGGCTGCGACGAGCACGAGCTCGGCCTCTTGATGGCCGGCGTCGAGCAGGAGGCGGCGGAATGAGCCGCGGCGCGCTCCCGGGCTGGGTCGACTACGGCCTCGTGCCGGCGCTCAACGTGCTGGCGGCGTTCGTCATCTCCGGCCTCGTCGTGCTGATGATCGGCGAGAACCCGCTGGAGGCGGTGCGGGTGCTCTTCTACGGCGCCTTCGGCTTCGGCGAGGGCATCGGCTTCACGCTGTTCTACGCCACCAACTTCGTGATGACCGGCCTCGCGGTGGCGGTCGCCTTCCACGCCGGCCTCTTCAACATCGGCGCCGAGGGCCAGGCGACGATCGGCGGCCTCGGCACCGCCCTCGCCTGCCTCGCCCTCGACCGCTACCTGCCGTGGTGGGCGGTCTTCCCGGTGGCGATCCTCGCCTCGGCCGCCTTCGGCGCCGCCTGGGCGTTCCTGCCGGCGCTGCTGCAGGCGACGCGCGGCAGCCACGTCGTCATCACCACCATCATGTTCAACTTCATCGCCTCGGCGCTGATGGTCTACCTCCTCGTCGACGTGCTGGCGCCGCCCGGCTCGATGCAGCCGGAGACGCGCACCTTCGCCGCCGGTGCCGAGCTGCCGCAACTGCGCGAGGCCTTCCCCGCCCTCGGCCAGGCGCCGCTCAACCTCTCGGCGTTCCTGGCGGTCGCCGCCCTCGTCGGGGTGTGGGTGCTCTTGTGGCGGACGCGGCTCGGCTACGAGCTCCGCACCTTCGGCGCCAACCCGACCGCCGCCGTCTACGCCGGCATCTCGCCGCTGCGCATCACCATCGTCGCCATGCTGATCTCCGGCGCCCTCGCCGGGATGATGAGCATCAACGAGGTGATGGGCTCGCAGAACCGCCTGCTGCTCGACTTCACCGCCGGCGCCGGCTTCGTCGGCATCGCCGTGGCGCTGATGGGCCGCGCCCACCCGGTCGGCATCCTGTTCGCGGCGGTGCTGTTCGGCGCGCTCTACCAGGGCGGCGCCGAGCTCGCCTTCGAGATGCCGAACATCACCCGCGACATGATCATCGTCATCCAGGGCCTCGTCATCCTGTTCGCCGGCGCGCTCGAGCACATGTTCCGCCCGGCGCTCGCCGCGCTGTTCGCGCCGGCCCGGAGGGCGCCGGCATGACCGAGTGGCTGGCGATCCTGCTGCAGGTGCTCGATTCGACGGTGCGGCTGGCGACGCCGCTCCTGCTCGCCGCCCTGGCCGGGCTCTATTCCGAGCGCGCCGGCATCTTCGACATCGGCCTCGAGGGCAAGATGCTCGCCGCCGCCTTCGCCGCCGGCGCCGGCGCGGCGGCCACCGGCTCGGCCTGGATCGGCCTCCTCGCCGGCATCGGCGCCTCGCTCCTCTTCGCGGCGGCGCACGGCTTCGCGACGATCACCCAGCGCGGCAACCAGATCGTCTCGGGTGTCGCGCTCAACTTCGTGGCGCTCGGCCTCACAGCCCTCCTCGGCCAGAGCTGGTACGGCCAGGGCGGCCGCACGCCGCCGCTCGGCAACGACGCCCGCTTCACCCCGATCGAGCTGCCCTTCGCCGAGGCGCTCTCCGGCGTGCCGGTGCTCGGGCCGATCTACGCCGACCTCGTCTCCGGCCACAACATCCTCGTCTACATCGCCTTCCTCGCCGTGCCGGCGACCGCCTGGGTGCTCTTCCGCACCCGCTTCGGGCTGCGCCTCAGGGCCGTCGGCGAGAGCCCGGCGGCGGTCGACACCGCCGGCATCTCGGTCACCTTCCTGCGCTACCGGGCCGTGCTGATGTGCGGCGTCCTGTGCGGCGTCGCCGGCAGCTACCTGTCGATCGCCCAGTCGGCCGGCTTCATCCGCGACATGACCGCCGGCAAGGGCTTCATCGCCCTCGCCGCGCTGATCTTCGCCAAATGGCTGCCGGTCAACGCCATGTGGGCCTGCCTCCTGTTCGGCTTCCTCGACGCGGCGGCGATCCGCCTGCAGGGCACGCCGATCCCCGGCATCGGCATCATTCCGGTGCAGGCGTTCCAGGCGGCGCCCTACGTCTTGACGGTGATCCTCCTCGCCGGCTTCATCGGCCGTGCGGTGCCGCCGAAGGCCGGCGGCATCCCCTACGTCAAGGAGCGCGGATGAGCCGCCCGGTGTCGCCGTCGTGACCACCCCGCCCGACACCCTCTCGGCGCTCTTCGAGGCCGCCGTCGCCGCGCGCGAGAAGGCCTACGCGCCCTACTCGAACTTTTCAGTGGGCGCGGCGATCCTCGCCGACGACGGCTCGATCCATGCCGGCTGCAACGTCGAGATCGCGAGCTATCCGGAAGGCTGGTGCGCCGAGACGACGGCGATCGGGCGGATGGTCTCGGCCGGCCGGCGGCGCATCCGGGCGGTCGTCGTCGTCGCCGGCGGCGAACGGCTGACGACGCCCTGCGGCGGCTGCCGGCAGCGCCTCGCCGAGTTCGCCGCCGCCGACGTCGCCGTGCATGTTGCAGGACCCGAGGGTATCCGGGCACACTTCACCATCGCCGAGCTTCTTCCGGCCGGCTTCACGCTCGACGAGACGCCCTCATGACCGCTGCCGCCGACCTCGTCCGCGCCGCCCGGCCGGACGACTACCGCCTCGCGCTCGTCCTCGGTTCCGGGCTCGGCGCCCTCGCGCGGCGGGTCGAGGATGCGACCCGCTTCCCCTACGAGGACCTGCCGGGCTTTCCGCCGCCGGGCGTCTCCGGCCATTCCGGCGCGCTCGTCGCCGGACGCCTCGGCGGGCTGCCCGTGCTCGTCTTCGACGGCCGCAGCCACTACTACGAACGCGGCGACGCCGGCGCCATGCGCGTGCCGCTCGAGACCGCGGCGGCGCTCGGCTGCGACACCCTGCTCCTCACCAACGCCGCCGGCTCGACGCACCTGACGATGCCGCCGGGCAGCCTGATGACGATCGTCGACCACATCTCCTTCGGGCCGAACCCGCTCGTCGGCGAGACGACCGACCGCCGCTTCGTCAACATGCTCGACGCCTACGACCCGGACCTCATCGCCCGGCTGACGCGCGTCGCCCGCTCGAACGGCCTCGGGCTGCACGAGGGCGTCTACATGTGGTTCCCCGGACCGTCCTTCGAGACGCCGGCCGAGATCCGCATGGCGCGCGGCCTCGGCGCCGACGCGGTCGGCATGTCGACGGTGCCGGAGGCGATCATCGCCCGCTTCCTCGGCCTCAAGGTGGTCGCCATCTCGACCATCACCAACCTCGCCGCCGGCATGGCGATGGACGGGCCGAGCCACGCCGAGACGAAGTCGGTGGCGGGATCGGCCGCCGCCGACCTCGCCGGGCTGATCGTCGCCTTCGCGGCCGACATCGCGGTGCACGGCGAATGAGCGACCGGCGACCGCGCACGCTGCCGCAGGAGATCATCCGCGCCAAGCGTGACGGCGGCGTGCTGGAGCCGGCCGAGCTTGCGCTGTTCGTGCGCGGGCTCGTCGACGGGTCGGTATCCGAGGGCCAGGCGGCGGCGCTCGCGATGGCGATCTTCTTCCGCGGCCTCTCGCTCGACGAGCGGGTGGCGCTGACGCTGGCGATGCGCGATTCCGGCCGCGTGCTCGACTGGAGCGACCTGCCGGGCCCCGCCCTCGACAAGCACTCGACCGGCGGCATCGGCGACACCGTCTCGCTCCTCCTCGCCCCGGCGGTCGCCGCCTGCGGCGGCTTCGTGCCGATGATCTCCGGCCGCGGCCTCGGCCACACCGGCGGCACGTTGGACAAGCTCGACGCGATCCCCGGCTACCGCTCGACGCCGGACCTCGCGGAGCTGCGGCGGGTGGTGCGAGAGGTCGGCTGCGCGATCATCGGCCAGACCGACGACCTCGCCCCGGCCGACCGGCGGCTCTACGCCATCCGCGACGTCACCGCGACGGTCGAGACGCTCGACCTCATCACCCCGTCGATCCTGTCGAAGAAGCTCGCCGCCGGGCTCGGCGCCCTGGTGCTCGACGTCAAGGTCGGCGCCGGCGCCTTCCTGCCGGAACTCGAGGACGCCCGCGCCCTCGCCGACAGCCTCGTCACCGTGGCGAACGGCGCCGGGCTGCCGACGGTCGCGCTCCTCACCGACATGGACACGCCGCTCGCCACCGCCGCCGGCAACACCCTCGAGACGCGGCTCGCCGTCGACGTGCTCGCCGGCCGGCGCCGCGAGCCGCGCCTCCTCGCCGTCACCGTGGCGCTCGGCGCCGAGATGCTGGTGCTGGGCAGGCTCGCCGCCTCGGCGGCCGAAGGGGCGGCGATGATCGAGGCGGCGATCGCGAACGGCGCCGCGGCCGAGCGCTTCGCCCGCATGGTCGCCGCCCTCGGCGGCCCGGCCGACCTCGTCGAGGCGCCGGAGCGCTGGCTCGCCGCCGCGCCGGTCACCCGTCCGGTGTTCGCGGAGCTCGACGGCGTCGTCGAAGGCATCGCGGTGCGCGAGCTCGGCCTCGCGGTGATCGGGCTCGGCGGCGGCCGCCGCGCACCGACGGACGCCATCGACCCGGCGGTCGGCCTCTCCGACCTCGCCGGCGTCGGCGACACCGTCGGCCCGCACCGCCCGCTCGCGCTCGTGCATGCGGCGAGCGAGGCGGCGGCCGACGCCGCGGCGCACGCCCTCCGCGCGGCCTACCGCATCGGCGACGTGGCGTCGCCGGCCGCGCCGATCGTCGGCCGGGTCGGCTGACCGGCGGCGATCATCGCCCGCACGAGGACGTAGAGCAGCGCCGCGTTGAGCAGGTGCCAGGCGAGGTGCGTGCCGATCGGCAGGTAGCCGCACAGCGGCTCGTCGGCCATCCGGAAGCCGAGCGAGACGGCGAAGAGCGCGGCGGCGGCGAGGAGATCGCGTCCGCCCGGCCGCCCGCGCGCGGCGAGGAGCGCGCCGGTGCCGACCAGCATCGCGAGCGCCGGCGCATAGCCGGCCGAGCCGCCCATCGGGCCGGCGAGCGCGCGGCCGAGGAACGGCGAGGCGACCGCGAAGGCGACCGTGACGGCGAGCGCCGCGAGAACGCCGAGCCCGACGAGACGGCGCATCGCCAGGTAGACGTAGAGGTGGATGAAGATCGCGATCGGAATCACGTCGGCGAGCGCCGCCCAGCGCGTCGCCACCGTGTGGAAGAGCCCGGAGCCGACCCCGACCGCGGCGACGACGATCACGAGCGCCAGCGTCCACCCGTCGCCCCCGCCGCGCCGCCGCCACAGCGCGTAGCCGGCCGCCGCGGCGACGAGGAAGGCGAGGTTCGTCAGCGCGTTCGCCGGCTCGGCCCACAGGCCGGGCCCGAGGCGCTCGCAGTAGCCGTCGATCTGCTCGCCGATATCCATGCCCGCCCTCCGCGCGGTCGCTTGCGGTTCGCCGCGGTCCGGCTACCTTCGCCGGAGAGACGAGACCCGCGACCGAGACCCGCGACCACCCTGCGACCGGAGACCCGATGACCCTTCTCGACGAGAGCCGCCCCTTCGTCGCCGTCCGATTCGCGGTGCTCACGGTATCGGACACGCGCACGCTCGACGACGACAAGTCGGGCGCGACGCTGGTCGAGCGCATCGAGGCCGCCGGCCACCACGTCGCCGACCGGGCGATCGTCGCCGACGACGTCGAGGCGATCCGCGGCAAGGTCGGGGTGTGGATCGCCGACGCCGACATCGACGCGGTGATCACCACCGGCGGCACCGGCTTCACCGGCCGCGACGTGACGCCCGAGGCGATCGAGCCGTTGTTCGAGAAGCGGATGGAGGGCTTCTCGGTCGCCTTCCATCACCTGTCGATGGCGAAGATCGGCACCTCGACGATCCAGTCGCGGGCGACCGCCGGCCTCGCCGGAGCGACCTTCGTGTTCTGCCTGCCGGGCTCGCCCGGCGCCTGCCGCGACGGCTGGGACGGCATTCTCGCGCCGCAGTTCGACTACCGCCACCGGCCGTGCAACTTCGTCGAGATCATGCCGCGGCTCGACGAGCACCTGAAGCGGGGCAAGGCGCAGGGAACGAAGTAGGGGAGATGCGTCCCGGCCAGCGCCCGGCTCAAACCGTGCGGCGGGCGACGAAGGCGGGCGGCAGGCGGAGCGCCAGCATGGCGAAGCCGGCGAGGGCGCCGTCGCGGCGACGAAGCCGGCGCGAGCCGACCCGGGCCTCGGCCTTCAGCGTCGACAGCCGGCCGCGGCCGACGCGGCGGGCGAGGTCTGCCTCCGCGAGGCCGGCGACGTCGCGGTGGCCGCCGAGCGCCTCGTAGAGGCGGCGCGGCACCAGGAGCCCCTGCTCGGCGGCCGGCAGGCCGTGGATCGCCCGGCCGGCGGCGACGCGCCATTCGGCGAAGCGGGCGCCGAGGCCGAGCTCGTCGAGGGCGAAGCGGAAGACCGCGGCGCGGCCAACGCCGGAGCGCTCCGCCCGCTCGACGAAGGCCGCCGCCTCGCGGTGCCAGCCCGGCTCGAGCACCGCGTCGGGCGACAGGAACATGAGCCAGCGGCCGCGCCGGCCGGCCTCGGCACCCGCCTTGAGGCGCCGCCCGAGGCTCTCCTTCGAGCGCACCACCAAGCAGCCGGCCGCATCCGCGACGACGAGCGTGCCGTCCTCGGAGCCGGCGTCGACGACGACGACCTCGCTGATCACCCCGTCGGCCGCCGCCGGAACGAGGGCGGAGAGCGCGTAGGCGAGCGCCTCTTCGTTGTCGTGTGTCGGAATGACGACGGTCAGCATTGCTTCCTCATACACGCATTTCGCGCACCGGGCGAGCGCTCGCGGTGCCGCAGCCGCGCTGCCCGTCAGGCCTTGCCTCAGACATTTTGTTCCCGTATTGTTCTTCTCATGAGCCAGGCAGCCCTCGCCCTTCGCCCCGATCCCAACGGCCTTCCGCAGCCGGAGGCGACCACTGTGGCGCCCGACCGCCGGCGCGGTCGCGGCGCGGCGGTCAACATGTCCGGCCGCTTCGAGCGCCACGCCGTCGAGCCGGTCGACGACGGCTGGGACAGCCTCGACGACCTGCCGCCGCTGAAGACCGAGGTGCGCGAGGAGCGCGCCAAGGGCCTGATCACCCGCAACACCTCGCCCGACATCTCCTTCGACCGCTCGATCAACCCCTATCGCGGCTGCGAGCACGGCTGCACCTACTGCTTCGCCCGGCCCTTCCATTCCTTCGTCGGGCTGTCGCCGGGGCTCGATTTCGAGACGCGGCTGTTCGCCAAGACCAACGCCGCCGAGGCGCTCGAGCGCGACCTCGCCGCCCCCGGCTACGTCGCCCGCACGGTGGCGCTCGGCACCGCGACCGATCCCTACCAGCCGATCGAGCGCGAGCGGCGGCTGACCCGCGCGGTGCTCGAGGTGCTCGACCGGACCAACCATCCGGTCGGCATCGTCACCAAGTCGGCGCTGGTGCTGCGCGACCTCGACATCCTGTCGCGCATGGCCTCGCGCGGCCTCGTCAAGGTGGCGATCTCGGTGACGACCCTCGACCGCCGGCTCGCCCGCGCGATGGAGCCGCGCGCCTCGACCCCGCCGCGCCGGCTCGAGGCGATCCGCGGCCTCGCCGAGGCGGGCATTCCGGTCAACGTCATGGTGGCCCCGGTGGTGCCGGCCCTCAACGACGGCGAGATCGAGGCGATCCTCTCCGCCGCCGCGGCCGCCGGCGCGACCGAGGCCGGCTACGTGCTCCTGCGCCTGCCGCTCGAGGTGGCGCCGATCTTCAAGGACTGGCTCGCCCGCGCCTATCCGGACCGCTTCCGCCACGTGATGTCGATCGTCCGGGCGATGCGCGGCGGCAAGGACTACGACGCCGAGTTCGGCCGCCGGATGACCGGCGCCGGCCCCTATGCCTGGACGCTCGGCCGCCGCTTCGAGCTCGCGGCGAAGCGCCTCGGCCTCAACGCCCGGCGATCGAAGCTGCGCACCGACCTGTTCGAGCCGCCGGTGCCGGTGGGCGGCCAGCTCAGCCTGTTCTGACCCGGCGGGCCGCCGTGCCGGATCCCCCCGGGGATCCCGGCCGATGCGACCCGCGCTTGCGAATCGGCGGTGGCGGCGTCAGGTTTCGCGTCATGCCGTCCACCGCCGACTGCCCGGATCCGAAGGTCGACCGCGATGCCGTGCGCCGCTTCGGCGGCCCGGTGTGCGGTGTCGACGAGGTCGGCCGCGGGCCGTGGGCGGGCCCGGTCGTGGTGGCCGCCGTGCTCGCCGCGCCGGGGCGCCTGCCCGCCGGCGTCGCCGATTCGAAGCAGCTCACCGCCGTCGCCCGCGAGGCGCTGTTCGAGCGCATCTGCGGCGTGGCGGAGGTGTCGATCGTCTTCGCGACGGCCGCGCGGATCGACCGCCTCAACATTCGCGGCGCGACGCTGTGGGCGATGACGCGCGCCGTCGCCGGCCTGTCGTCGCGTCCCGCCGGCGCGCTGATCGACGGTCGCGACCTGCCCGACGGGCTCTGTTGTCCCGGCCTCGCCCTCGTCGGCGGCGACGGCCTCTCGCCCTCGATCGCCGCCGCCTCGATCGTCGCCAAGGTCGTCCGCGACCGGATGATGACGGTGCTCGGCGAGGCCGTGCCCGGCTACGGCTTCGAGCGCCACAAGGGCTACGGCACGCCGGAGCACGCCGCCGCGCTGACGCGGCTCGGCCCGACGATGCACCACCGGCGCTCCTTCGCCCCCATCCGCGCCCTCCTCGCCGCCGCCGTGTAGGCGGACGATGACACCCGGCACGGATGAAAAAGCCGACCGGAGCGCCCGGTCGGCTTTGTAAATTCTAATTCGACTTTTCGAAGTAGCGCCCGGTCGCGCGATGCCGCCCGATCGATCCGCCCGTCGCTCAGTTGAGGCGCGTCTTGGCGGCGGCGATGCCGTCCTCGATCAGCCGGTCGGCGATGCCGCCGACAACCTTGCCCTCGAGCACGGTCCGCGCGGCGGCGATGGCGACGTCGGCCGCCCGCGCCCGCACCTCGGCCACCGCCTGGCTCTCGGCCATGGCGATCTTCGTCTCGGCGGCGGCGGTGCGGCGACGGATCATCTCCTCGAGCGCCGCGCCGGCCTCGACGGTCATCCGCTCGGCCTCGGCCTTGGCGACGGCGAGAATCGAGCTCGCCTCGGCCTCGGCCTCGCGCCGCTTGCGCTGGTACTCGGCCAGCACCGCCTGCGCCTCCTCGCGCAGCCGGCGGGCGTCGTCGAGCTCGCGGCGGATGCGATCCGCCCGCGAATCGAGCCCGGCGGTGAGCTTCGAGGGCACCTTGAGGTAGAGGACGACCGCGAGGAAGATGACGAGGGCGACCAGGGCCCAGAAGGTTGCGTCCATCACATCCTCACGCGTCTGCGCGGACTTTGCGCACCGCCGCGGCGATCTCGGCCGGGTCGGCGGTGACCGAAGCGAGCCGCGAGACGACGGCCTCGGCGGCGGAGGCGGCGATGCCGTCGACCTCGGCGAGCGCCTGCTCGGTGATCGAGCGGATGCGCGCCTCGGCGTCGCCGAGCCTGGCCGCCAAGCCGCCTTCCGCGTCGGCCCGCCGCTTGGCGAGGTCGGCGTTGACGGCGGCGCGGCGCTCCTCGGCGATCTTCTGGGCCTGCGCCCGCGCCTCGGCGAGCTCGCGCTCGTAGGTGGCGATCACCTGCTCGCTCTCGGACTTCAGCCGCCCGGCCTCGGCGAGATCGCCGACGATCCGGTCGCTGCGGTCCTCGAGGATCGCGCCGATTCGCGGCGCGATCACCCGGCCCATCAGGTAGTAGAGGACGCCGAAGGTGACCGCGAGCCAGAACAGCTGCGAGGGGAAGGTCAGACCGTCGAACGGCGGAAACGCGCCGGCATGCTCGGCCGCGTGGCCGGTCATGTCGGCCGCGAGATCCGCGCCCACGGTATCAGCGACTTCGCTGCTCATCGATGCCCCTCGCTCGGGCGGCCCATGGGCCGCACCCCTGGATGCCGGTGGACGCGGATCAGGCGAACAGCAGGATCAGCGCGACGAGCAGCGAGAAGATGCCGAGCGCCTCGGTCACGGCGAAGCCGAAGATCAGGCGGCCGAACTGGCCATCGGCGGCGGCCGGGTTGCGCAGCGCGCCGGCGAGGTAGTTGCCGAAGATGTTGCCGAGGCCGATGGCGGTGCCGCCGAGGCCGAGGCAGGCGATGCCGGCGCCGATGAACTTTGCCGCTTCCGCTTCCATGGGAGTGCTCCTGGTTGTCTGGGTATTGCCGTGTTTCGGATGGAGGCCGGGCAATCCGCCGAGTCGGTCAGTGGCTCGGGTGGATCGCGTCGTTGAGATACATGCAGGTGAGGACGGCGAACACGTAGGCCTGCAGGAAGGCCACGAGGAACTCGAGCGCGGTGAGCGCGACGGTCATGGCGAGCGGCAGCACCGCGCCGACCCAGCCGCCGACGCCGAAGGCCGCGAGCATCACCACCAGCCCGGCGAACACCTTGAGGGTGATGTGGCCGGCCAGCATGTTGGCGAACAGTCGGACGGAGAGGCTGATCGGCCGCGACAGGAACGACATCACCTCGATGGCGGTGACGAGCGGGATCAGCACCGCCGGCACGCCGTGCGGCACGAACAGCTTCAGGAAGCCGACGCCGTGGCGGAGGAAGCCGGAGACGAGCACCGTCAGAATCACCACCATCGCCAGCGCGAAGGTGACGATGAGGTGGCTGGTGACCGTGAAGAAGTAGGGGAACATGCCGTAGAGGTTCGCGACGAGCACGAACATGAACAGCGAGAACACGAACGGGAAGAACCGCATCCCCTCGCTGCCGGCCGAACTTCGCAGCATGTTCGCCACGAACTCGTAGGACATCTCGGCGAGCGACTGCCAGCGCGTCGGCACGAGGCCGCGGCGGCCGGTGGCGAGGATCAGGAACAGCGCGACGGTGCCGACGGTCAGCACCATGAACAGCGAGGAATTGGTGAACGACAGATCGACGTCGCCGATCTGGATGTCGACCAGACGAGATATCCGGAACTGATGGATCGGGTCGCTCGCCACCGACTGCCCCTTGTCCTGCCCGCTGCGCCGCCGATCACCGGCCGCGCCCGCTCGTCGCGCCGGCTCGGCCGGCCTTCACTTCGTCTTGTCCGGCCCCTTGCCGCCGCCCTGTCGCCCGAACTCCGGCAGGTTGCCGGTGGCCCGCAGCACGTTCAGGACGCCGGCCGCGAAGCCGAGCATCAGAAACACGATCAGGCCGAAGGGAGAGACCCCGAGGGCCCAATCCACCGCCCAACCGATGGCGCCACCGACCACGATGCCGCCGATGAACTCCGAGCTGACGCGCATCGCATGCGCCCAGCCGGCCGTCGCCCCCCGTGGCGCCACCGGCGCCGTCGGACCGTCCGTCTTCCGCCCCGCGTCGAGCGAGCGCGACAACCGATCGAGCCGCGCGGCGAGCGCGGCTTCCTCGGCCGTGCGGGCCGCGTCCTCGGCGGACGGCGACCCTGCCGGCTCCTCACCCCCGCTGCGACGGTGCGGCATCGGCCTCCCGCCTGCGCCGACCGGGCGTCGGGCGTCTCGCCCGGCACCGCGGTCTCGGGTCTCCCCGTTCACTCGGCACCGAAGAGCCTTCGGCGCCCGGACCGGGGAGTCGCGTCGAAATCGAGGCATACGTCAACGTAGACGGCATCCGGAGAGGCCCCCGAAGCCGGGCGCACAATAGTCACGCCCCTCCGCCGGTGTCAAGAACGCGGCGAATGCAGCTATTCCCTTGGAATAACTATCATATTTGCCCCGCCACCCGGCTGCGACAATCCGACCGCCGGCCCGTCCGGCACGCCGGCGCCGGCGGTGGGTCAGCTCGCCTCCAGGAACCGCTCCGCCCCCTCGAGGTCGACGGAGACGAGTTGCGACACGCCGCGCTCGGCCATGGTCACCCCGAACAGCCGATGCATCCGCGCCATCGTGATCGGATTGTGGGTGATGACCAGGAAGCGGGTGTCGGTGCGCCGCGCGATCTCCTCGACGAGGTCGCAGAAGCGCTCGACGTTGGCGTCGTCGAGCGGCGCGTCGACCTCGTCGAGCACGCAGATCGGCGCCGGGTTGGTCAGGAACACCGCGAAGATCAGCGCCATCGTCGTCAGCGCCTGCTCACCGCCGGAGAGCAGCGTCAGCGTCTGCGGCTTCTTGCCGGGCGGGCGGGCGAAGATCTCGAGCCCGGCCTCGAGCGGGTCCTCGGCCTCGACGAGGGCGAGCTCGCCGCTGCCGCCCTCGAAGAGGTGGGCGAAGAGCTCGCGGAAATGCCGGTCGACCGCCTCGAAGGCGGCGGTCAGGCGGTCGCGCGCCTCGCCGTTGAGGGTCTGGATGCCGTGCCGCAGGCGGCGGATCGCGGCGACGAGGTCGTCGCGCTCGGCGATCAGCGTCGCCCGGCGCTCCTCGCCCTCGGCGAGCTCCTCCTCGGCGCGCAGGTTGACGGCGCCGAGCCGTTCGCGCTCGGCCTCGAGGCGGACGAGCCGCGTCTCGACCGCGCCGACGTCGGGTGCCGGCGCCGCCGGGTCGAGCCCGGCGATCGCCGCCGCGCCGTCGGCCGGGCAGCCGAGCGCCTCGACCACCGCCGCCTCGATCTCGGCGCGGCGGGCACCGGCGGCGGCGAGCCGCTCCTCGGCGCGGGCGTGGCCCTCGCGCACCTCCGAGAGGCGGGCGAGGGCGTCGCGCGCCGCCCGGTCGGCGAGCGCCTGCGCGGCCTCGCCGGCGGTGCGGGCGTCGGAGGCCGCGGCGAGGGCCGCCTCGGCCGCGGCGACCTCGGCGACGAGGCTGCGGCGGCGGGCGGCGACCTCCGCCGGCACGCCGTCGAGCGCCTCGCGCTCGGCGGCGATCTCGGCCCGGCGCGCGGCGAGCGATTCGGTGCGCCGGCGGGCGGCGGCGACGCGCGCCGCGGCGGCGCTGCGCTCCTCGGCGATGGCGACGCGGCGGCGCTGCCGCAGCTCGCGGCCGCGCGCCTCGGCCACCGCCTCGGCCCGCACCTCGGCGACGCGGCCGCGCCGCTCGGCCGCCGTGGCGCGGTGGCCGGCGAGGGAGATCTCGAGCCCACCGGTCGCCGGCTCGTCGGCGAGCAGGGCGGCGGCCTCCTCGCGCGCCTCGATGGCGGCGGCAAGGTCCTCGCCACGGCGCTCGGCGAGGTCGGCGAGGGAATCGCGGCGGCGGACGATCTCGGCGAGCGCCCGCTCGGCGCGGGCGAGCGCCTCGCGCGCGGCGCCCTCGGCCTGCTGGCGGGCGCGCCAGCCGTCGCGCGCGGCACGCTCGGCGGCGGCGGCGGCCTGGGCCGCGGCCGATGCGGCGGCGAGGTCGGCCTCAGCCCCGGCGAGGCGCGCGCGGCCAGCGACGGCGGCGCGCTCGAGCTCGGCCAGGCGGTTGCGCTGGGCGAGGCGCTGCGCGGCGGCGGTCGGCGCCTCGGCGGTGGCGACGAGGCCGTCCCAGCGCCAGAGGTCGCCCTCGCGGCTGACGAGGCGCTGGCCGGCGCGGAGCGCGAGGCGCAGGACCGGGCCGGCGGCACGGTCGACGATGCCGATCTGGGCGAGCCGGCGGGCGAGCGCCGCGGGCGCCCGCACGTGCGCGGCGAGCGGCGAGACGCCCGCCGGCAGCGGCGGGTCGCCGGCGCCGTCGAGGACGCCGTCCCAGCGCACCGGCGCCGACGGCTCGGCCGGCGCCTCGAGGTCGTCGCCGAGGGCGGCGCCGAGCGCCGCCTCGAAGCCCGGGTCGGCCTCGACGGCATCGACCACCGGCGGGAAGCGCGAGCCGCCGCCCGCCGCGGCGAGCACGGCCTTCAGGGTGCGCGCCTCGGTCTCCACCGCCGACAGCGCCGCGGCCGCCTCGGCGGCCGGGCCGCGCGCCGCGGCCTCGGTCTCGCGCGTCGCCGCGGCCTCCGCCTCGGCGTCGGCGAGCATCGCCTCGGCCTCGACGACGGCGGCGATCGCCTCCTCGAGATGCGCGCGCGCCTCGGCCGGGCCGCTCTGCGCGGCGATCTGCGCCTCGACGGCGGCGCGCTCGGCCTCGACCTCGCCCATCTCGCGGGCGAGGCGCTGGGCGCGCTCGGCCGTTTCGCGCGCCGAGCGCTCGAGCGCGGAACGGCGGGCCGCGGCGTCGGCCAGGAGGCCCGTCGCCTCGGCGAGGGCGGCCTCGGCCTCGGCGAGCGCCTCCTCGGCGTCGGTGACCGCGGCGGCGAGCTCTTCGCCGCGCGGCCCGGACATCGCCTCCTCCTCAGCGAGGTCGGCCTCCTCCTCGGCCAGCCGCGCGTCGGCCGCCTCTGCGTCGGCGGCGACCGCCGCCTCGCGGGCGCCGTCGTCGGCCGACTCGGCGAGGCGGCGGTCGAGCTCGGCGAGCCGGTCGCGGGCGCGCGCCTCGTCGGCGGCGAGGCCCTCGGCGGCGTGGCGCAGGCGGGCGAGGGCGGCGCCGGCGGCGGCCTCCGCCTCGCGCAGCTTCGGCAGCCCGGCGGCGGCGACCGCCTGGTCGCGCGCCGTCGCGCCCTGGGCGACGGCCGCCGCCTCGACGCCGGCGGCGATCTCGGCGAGGTGGCGGCCGGCCTCGTCGGCCGCGGCGCGCGCGGAGACCCAGCGCAGATGCAGGAGCGCCGCCTCGGCCTTGCGGATCTCGCCGGAGAGCCCGCGATAGCGCACCGCCTGGCGGGCCTGGCGCCTGAGTCCGTCGAGCCGGCCGTCGATCTCGCCGAGCACGTCCTCGAGGCGGGCGAGGTTCTGCTCGGCGGCCCTGAGGCGGATCTCCGCCTCGTTGCGGCGCGAATGGAGGCCGGAGATGCCGGCCGCCTCCTCGAGGATCATCCGGCGCTGCGAGGGCTTGGCGGCGATCAATTCGCCGATCTGGCCCTGGCGGACGAGGGCCGGCGAGCGCGAGCCGGTGGAGGCGTCGGCGAACAGGAGCTGGACGTCGCGGGCGCGCACGTCGCGGCCGTTGACGCGGTAGGCCGAGCCGGCCTCGCGCTCGATGCGACGGGTGATCTCCAGCGTGTCGGCCTCGTTGAGGCCGGCCGGGGCGGTGCGGTCGGCGTTGTCGAGGAAGACCGACACTTCGGCGCGGTCGCGCGCCGGCCGGCGCGTCGAGCCGGAGAAGATAACGTCGTCCATGCCGGAGGCGCGCAGGCTCTTCGACGAGCTCTCGCCCATCACCCAGCGCAGCGCCTCGACGAGGTTGGACTTGCCGCAGCCGTTCGGCCCGACGACGCCGGTGAGGCCCGGCTCGATCACCACCTCGGTCGGATCGACGAAGGTCTTGAAGCCGACGATGCGGAGCTTGGTGAACTTCATCGCGCGATCCGCCCGCCGGCTACCGGCGGGCGGCGCGCCGCCGCGCTACTTGCCGGCGAGCAAGGGCTCCAGGATCTTGTCGAACTCCGCAAGCGACTGCGCCCCGCGCACCAGCTGACCGTTGACGAAGAAGGTCGGCGTCGAGTCGACGCCGAACTTCTGCGCGCCGCGGTCCTTGACGCCGTTGATTCCGTCGAGCAGCTCCTGATTCGTCAAGCAGGCCTCGAAGCTTTCCTGTGTGAAACCGGCCTGCTTCGAGAGGTTCATCAGCGCCGTCACCGGATCGTCGTTATAGGCCCACGTCTTCTGCTGCTCGAAGAAGAGGTCGACGATGTTGTAATATTGGCCTTCCGGGGCGCAGCGGGCGAGCATGAAGGCGGCGGCGGCGAGCGGATCAAGGGGGAACTCGCGCAGGATGTACCGCACCTTGCCGGTGTCGATGTACTTTTCCTTGAAGGCCGGGAACGTCTGCGTGGCGAAGGCGGCGCAGTGGCCGCAGGTCATCGAGGCGTACTCGACCACCGTCACAGGCGCGTCGGCCGAGCCCATCACCTGGTCGGGAAGCGGGCCGGGCTCCATCAAGGTTGCGGCGTCGACCGTCTGGGCTCCGGCCGGGGCGGCCAGGCCTGCGAGGGCCCCGAACGTCAGCGCAGCAGCGCCGGCGCCCTCCAACAGCTTGCGACGAGTGATCAGCACGGACGAACTCCTGGATGGTGAGCGACAGGGGGCGCCGCGGCGGCTTGGGGATCGCTCGCGCACGCCCGAGACAGAGACGAAGGAATGGGGCGATTGTTGGGACCGCCCGCCGGTGGAACCTCCTCGGGCGCCAGCGCGGCGCGGCCGAGGCGGCCGAGGGCGAGGGCGAGCGGGCCGTGCGCGACGCCGCCCACCGCCCGCGCGAGGCGCGCCTCGCCGTCGGCATCGAGCGGCGGCGGCCCTGCCCGGCGTTGCCGCGGCGCCGGCAGCGGCGGCCGCTGGACGATCCTGAGTCGGCCGATGGCGCGCCAGCCGAGGAGCCCGTTCAGCCGCTCGATCAGTTGCTCGCCCTGGTAGGAGAGCATCAGGGCCGCCGGGCCGTCCGCCGCGACGGTGAGGGTCGCCGTCTCGTCCGGCGCCTCGACGCCGCGCCGGCGCGGCCAGTCGATCTTCATCGGGCGGGTGTTGGCGAGCGCCGGCGGAACGAGCTCCGGCCACAGGGTCACGAGCTCGGTCGTCGCGAAGCCGCGCTTGCGGCAGGCCGGCTCGATCGCCGGCGAGACGAGATCGGCGAGCGGACGCGCCGCGCGGCGGGCGCGGCGCGGGTCGGCCGGATCGATCGTCGGTCGGGGCGTCATCGGCGCGAACGTCGCTCGTCGTTGGTTACCGACCCGGTCGCCGGCGGCGGCGAGTGTGCGTGGCGGGCGGGCGGCGCGCAAGCGGCTATGGTGCGCGCGGGTCGGGTCGGCGGCGGCCAGGGCGCCGACGGTCAGGGCGCGACGATGACCTGGCGGCACTCCGCCGGCAGCGCCGACAAGGGCATCGGCGGCTTCGGCTTCGCCGGCTTGGTCACCGGCGGCGCGGGCTTGGCGAGGAGCGCCAGCCAGTCGGCGACCGGGGCGCCGCAGCCGTCGCCGGGCGGCGGCGGCTCCTGGTTTCGGCAGCCAGCCATGCCCGCCGGGCAGGCGATCCTGACGTGGAAGTGATAGTGGTGCCCCCAGTAGGGACGCACCTTGCGCAGCCAGGTCCGGTCGCCGGACGCCTGCTCGCACAGCGTCTTCTTGATCGCCGGATGGACGAAGATGCGGGCGACGCGGGGATCGGACGCGGCGCGGCGGATGAGCTTCAGGTGCGCCGGCGTCCACTTGGCCGGGTCGACGGCGAGGCCGCTCTCGTCGAGCATCGAGACGGCGCTCATCTCCTCGCGCTCCTCGGCGCTGAGGCGGCGATCCGGCATCGGCGTCAGCCAGATGTCGGCATCGAGGCCGATCTGGTGGCTGGCATGGCCGGTCAGCATCGGCCCGCCGCGCGGCTGGGCGAGGTCGCCGACGAGGAGGCCGCGCCAGCCGAGGCCGGGCGCGGCGGCGGCGAGCCGCTCGAGATAGGCGACGAGGTCCGGGTGGCCCCAGTTGCGGTTGCGCGACAGCCGCATGACCTGCCAGGTGGCGCCGTCGACCGGCAGCGCCTTGGCGCCGGCGAGGCAGCCGCGCGAATAGAAGCCGATCGAGCGCGCCTGCATCGCCGCCGGCGTCATCACCTGCCCGAACAGCACCTTGGCCGGCGCCCCCGGCGTGACCGGGATCGGCGCCGCCGCGACCGCGGGCGTCGGGGCGGCGACCGCGGGGCCGTCCTCGGAGGGGGCGGCGGAACCGGACGTGGACGGAGCGGACGGAGCGGGCGACGCCGGCGCGGCCGCCGGGGATGCCGCGATCGCCGCGGGCTTCGCCAGCGGCAACGGCGTCGCGGCGGCGGGCGCCGCCGAGCCGACGACCAACGCGGCCCAGAGAGCCGCCGCACCGACCATCGCGCACGCTCGAATCATCGCAGCAGGGTCGGCGGGCGGCCGACCGCCGTCAAGCAGGCGGGAACGGCGCCTCGGCCCCGAGCGCGCGCGGGAAAGGCCCCTACCCCGCCGGATGCACCGCGCGCCAGTGGCGGGCGATGTCGACGCGGCGGGGGACCCAGACGCGGTCGTGGGTGGCGATGTAGTCGAGGAACCTCGCGAGGCCGGCGATCTTGCCGGGGCGGCCGATCAGCCGGCAGTGCAGGCCGACCGACATCATCTTCGGCGCCTCCGCCCCCTCGGCGTACAGCACGTCGAAGCTGTCGCGCAGGTAGTGGAAGAAGTCGTCGCCGGTGACGTAGCCGTTCGAGGCGAAGCGCATGTCGTTGGCGTCGAGGGTGTAGGGGATGACGAGGTGCGGCCCGTTCGGCCCGGAAATCCAGTAGGGCAGGTCGTCGGAGTAGGCATCGGAGGAATAGAGGAAGCCACCTTCCTCCATGACGAGCCGCGGGGTGTTCTCGCTGCCGCGGCCGGTGTACCAGCCGAGCGGCCGCGTGCCGGTGACGGCGGTGTGGATGCGGATCGCCTCGGCCATGTGGGCGCGCTCGTCGGCCTCGGAGAAGTCCTTGTACTCGATCCACCGGAGGCCGTGCGAGGCGATCTCCCAGCCCGACTCGACCATGCCGGCGACGGCGTCGGGATTGCGGGCGAGCGCGGTCGCGACGCCGTAGACGGTGATCGGCAGGCCGGCGGCGTCGAACAGCCGGCGGATGCGCCAGAACCCGGCGCGCGAGCCGTACTCGTAGTTCGACTCCATGTTCATGTTGCGCTGGCCGGGCCACGGCACCGCGCCGACGATGTCGGAGAGGAAGGCCTCGGAGGCGGCGTCGCCGTGCAGGATCGAGTTCTCGCCGCCCTCCTCGTAGTTGAGGACGAACTGCACGGCGATGCGCGCGCCGCCCGGCCACTTCGGATCGGGAGGATTGCGGCCGTAGCCGACGAGATCGCGGGGATAGGGCTCGGTCATGACGCTCGTCTCACGATGCTGGGGCGACGACTTTCCAGCGTGGCGGCGCAGGACGCAAGCACCCGCGCCCGACGGCTGGCAACTGGCCGTCGGGCGCCGAAGCGCCGGGCCGTGGCGCTCGGGCCGTCGCGGTCAGTAGCCCCGCGCGTGATCGACGAGGTGATCGAGCGGCAGGCCGGCCTCGTGGCGGGCGATCTGGCCGGCGATCAGCCGGGCGATCGCCGGGGCGTGGCTCACAGCCGAGACGTGCGGGGTGATCGTGACCTTCGGGTGCGTCCAGAGCGGGCTCGCGGCCGGCAGCGGCTCGGTCTCGAAGACGTCGAGGCTCGCCTCGGCGAGCACGCCGGCGTCGAGCGCCGCGAGGATGTCGGCCTCGACCTGCAGGCCGCCGCGGCCGGCGTTGATCAGCACCGGCCCGCCGAGGGCGCCGTCGCGGGCGAGCTTGCCGAACAGCCCGGCGTTCAGGATGCCGCGCGTCTCGGGCGTCAGCGGCAGGAGCGAGACGAGGATGTCGGTGCGGGCGAGGAAGGCGTCGAGGCCGTCGGCACCGGAGAAGGTCGGGAAGCCGCCGAGCGACGACGGCGTGCGACTCCACCCGGCGACGTCGAAGCCGAGGCGGGCGACCATCGCCGCCGCGTCGCGGCCGAGCACGCCGAGGCCGAGGAAGCCGACGCGCACCTCGGCGCCGATCGGCTGCGGCAGGTCGCGCCAGACCCGGGCGGCCTGCTGCAGCCGGTAGGCCTCCGCCCGGCGGTGGTGCGCGAGCACCCGCCAGACGATCCACTCGGTCATCCGCCGGGTGAGGTCCGGATCGACGACGCGGGCGAGCGGCACGTCCGGCAGCGACGGGTCGGACAGAACATGCTCGACCCCGGCGCCGAGCGAGAAGACCACCTCGAGGTTCGGCAGCCCGGCGAGCAGCCCCGGCGGGTGCTTCCAGACGAGCGCGTAGCGGATCGCGGCGGGGTCGTAGGGCTCCGCCCCGGCGACCACGACCGGACGGCCGGGCGCGGCCTCGGCGAGCGCCGCCCGCCAGGGCTCGGCGGCCATCGTTCCGGACGACAGCAGGATCATGCGGCGCTCTCCCGGCTCATCGGATCCGGCCGGATATCATCTCCGGCGACCGCCGTCTCGCCCGCACCGACCTCGAGGGCGTCGATGCGGGCGCCGCGCTTGGCGATCTTGGCCGTCGTCACCGCAATTTGGTCGATGTCGACGCTCACCTGGCCGAAGTGGCGGCCGAGGTTGAGCACCCGCTCGTTCAGCCGGCCGATGTCCTCGACGAGGCGGCGCACCTCGGCCTGGATGACGTGCGCCTGCTCGCGCATCCGCGCATCGCGCAGGATCGCCTGGACGAGCTGGATCGAGAGCAGCAGCAGCGACGGCGAGACGAACACCACCCGCACCGCGCCGGCCCGGGCGACGACGTCCTCGAAGCGCTCGTGGATGTGGGCGAAGACGCTCTCGGAGGGCACGAACAGGAAGGCGGTGTCCTGCGTCTCGCCGGGCAGGAAGTAGCGGCTGCGGATGTCCTCGACGTGCTTCAGCACGTCGCGGCGGAACTGCGCCTCGGCGGGGCGGGCGGCCTCCGGCGTCTCGGCGGCGTTGATGCGGTTCCATGCCTCGAGCGGGAACTTGGCGTCGATGACGAGGCCCGGCTGGCCGTTCGGCAGGTGGATCAGGCAGTCCGGCCGGGTGCCGCTCGAGAGCGTCGCCTGGAAGGTGTAGGCGTCCGGCGGCAGCGCGTCGGCGACGATCGCCTCCATCCGCCCCTGGCCGAAGGCGCCGCGGGTCTGCTTGTCGGAGAAGATCCTCTCGAGCGCCATGACGTGGCCGGTGAGGCGGCCGATCGTCTCGCGCGCTTCGTCGATGCGGCCGAGCCGCTCGGCGAGGGTGGCGAGGCTCTCATGGGTGGCGCGCGTCTGCTCGGCCATCGAGTGGCCGAGCCGGTGGCCCATGCCGTCGAGCCGCTCGGAGACCGCGCGGGCGAGATCGGACTGGCGCTCGCCGATGATCTCGGTCATCGCCCGCAGCCGCCCGGAGGTCTCCGACTGCAGGCGGACGAGCTCGGCGATGCGCCCCTCGAGCGCGCCCGCCGCCGCCTCGGCGCGCGCCCGCTCTCGGCCGGCGCGGACGATCGCCGCGGCCGCCAGGAGGGCGAGCGCGAGGAGCACGGCGGCGGCCGCCGCCAGCGCCTCGCCGAGGCCGATCGGCCGGCCCGCGACGACGACGAGCGGCGCGGTGAGATCGAGCGTGTTCATGATTCGATCTTTAGCCGATTCGCACGCTCGCCTCGGCGTGAAAGAGCCGCCACGCCTCGATTGACCGGCCGCGCGCCGTCTCTTATCTGTCGCCCATGGCCAAGCGCGAGATCATCATTTTGCCGGATGCCCGGCTCCGCCAGGTGAGCGAACCCGTCGCCGCCGTCGACGCCGGCGTGCGCACGCTGATCGACGACATGCTGGAGACGATGTACGAGGCGCCCGGCATCGGGCTCGCCGCCATCCAGATCGGCGTGCCGAAGCGCCTGCTCGTGCTCGACGTCGCGAAGGACGAGGCGCCGCCGGCGCCGATGGCCTTCCTCAACCCCGAGGTCGTGTGGTCGTCGGACGAGGTGAACGTGCACAGCGAGGGCTGCCTCTCGATCCCCGAGTATTTCGAGGACGTCGAGCGGCCGGCGCGCATCCGGGTGCGCTTCCTCGACCGCGACGGCGCCGAGGCCGAGCTGGAGGCCGATGGCCTGCTCGCCACCTGCCTGCAGCACGAGATCGACCACCTGAACGGCGTCCTCTTCATCGACCACCTGTCGCGGCTGAAGCGCGACCGGGTGATCAAGCGCTTCCAGAAGCAGGCCCGCCTCGCCGAGAAGCCGGAGCGTCCGCACCGCGGCGTCGCCTGACCGGCAGTCCGAAACGGGAGGCGACCGCGATGGCGCTCGACGTCGTCTTCATGGGCACGCCCGCCTTTGCGGTGCCGACGCTGGTCGAGATCGTCGGCCAGGGCCACAACGTCGTCGCGGTCTACACGCGCGCGCCGCGGCCGGCCGGGCGCGGCATGGCCGAGCGTCGCTCGGCCGTGCACGAGGCGGCCGAGCGGCTGAGCCTGCCGGTCCACACGCCGCGCACCCTGCGCGACCCGGACGCCGAGATCGTCTTCGCGGCGCACGGCGCAGACGTCGCCGTGGTCGTCGCCTACGGCCTCATCCTGCCGCCGCCGATCCTCGATGCACCGGTGCACGGCTGCCTCAACCTGCACGCCTCGCTGCTGCCGCGCTGGCGCGGCGCCGCGCCGATCAACCGAGCCATCATGGCCGGCGACCCGGAAACCGGGGTCATGGTGATGCGGATGGACGAGGGCCTCGACACCGGCGCCGTCGCCATGGCCGAACGCATCGTCATCGGCCCGGACGACACCGCCGGGACCGTCCACGACCGGCTCGCCGTGCTCGGCGCAGGGTTGATGATCCGCGCGCTGGCGGCGCTCGAACGCGGCACCCTCGCCGCGACGCCGCAGGCCGAAGAGGGCATCACCTACGCCGCGAAGATCAGCAAGACCGAGGCGGCGATCGACTGGACGCGACCCGCGCGCGCCGTGCACGACCACGTGCGCGGCCTCTCGCCGGCGCCCGGCGCCTTCACCGCGATCGCCCTCGGCGGGCGGAGCGAGCGGCTGAAGGTGCTGGAGACGCGGATCACCGCCGGCTCGGGCACGCCGGGCACCACCCTCGACGACGCCTTCACGGTCGCCTGCGGCGACGGCGCGGTGCGCCTCGTCACGGTGCAGCGGGCCGGCAAGGCGCCGATGCCGGCCGAGGCCTTCCTGCGCGGCACCGCGGTGCCGGCCGGCACCCGCCTCGGCTGAGCCGGGCACCGGGCGCGCACTTTCGTCCAAGACCCGGCCTCGGCCGTCCGGCTATCGAGGCGCCGTCGCATCATCCCTGCGCCGGAGTGCTTCGCCATGCCGACCCCGCCCGACCCTTCGTCCGCGCCTGATCCCGGCCGCACCGCGCGCGGCGACTGGCTCGCCGGCGCCGCGGCGATCGCCCCGGCGATGGTGGCGATGATCCCCTTCGCGCTCCTCCTCGGCGCGCTCGCCACCGAGAAGGGGCTGTCGCCGCTCGAGGTCGCGCTGATGTCCGGGCTCGTCTTCGCCGGCGGCTCGCAGTTCGTCGCCCTCGATCTGTGGACGCACCCCGCGGCCTGGGCCTCGCTCGGCCTCGCGGCGCTCCTCGTCAACCTGCGCCACGTGTTGATGGGCGCCTCGATCCGCCGCTCGATGGGCGACTTCCACCCGCTCGTGCGCGTCCTCGCCCTCCTCCTCCTCGCCGACGAGATCTGGGCGATGGCCGAGCGGCGGGCGGCCGGGCGCGGGCTGACGCCGGCCTATTTCTTCGGCCTCGCCGTCACGCTCTACGTCGGCTGGCTGTTCTGGACGGTGCTCGGCGCCGTGGTCGGCGCCCGCCTCGGCGACCCGGCCGCCTATGGCTTCGACTTCGCCTTCACGGCGATCTTCATCGGCCTTCTCGCGGGCTTCCGGCGCGCGCCGGCGTTCTGGCCGGTGATCGCGGCGAGCGCGCTCGCGTCGGTCGCGGCCAAGACGCTCGTTTCCGGGCCTGTGGCGATCGCCGCCGGGGCGGCGACCGGCGTCGCGCTCGCCGCGCTCCTGGCGGCGATGCGCCCCGAAGGGTCGGGAGCGGCGGCATGAGCGTCGATCTGGCGACGCTTCTCGCCATCCTGGCGATGGCGGCCGCGACCATCGCAACGCGGCTCGCCGGCCTGGTGCTGCCCGCCGCCGTGATGGCGAGGCCGCGCGTGCGGGCGACGCTCGAGGCGGTGCCGGCGGCGGTGCTCGCCGCGCTGATCGCCCCGACGGTGCTGGCGACCGGTTGGGCGGAGACCGGCGCGGCCGTGGCGGCGGGCCTCGCGGCGCTGCGCCTGCCGCTCCTCGCGGTCGTCGCCATCGGCGTCGCCGCGGCGGCGGGCCTGCGCGCGGCCGGGCTCTGAAGCGGACCTCCGGCGCCGGTTCGCCCCGCCGATCAGAACAGCAGATAGATCAGGATGATGATCGGGATCGGAACGCCGATCAGCCAAAGTAGAATGCCACGCATCGCGCCGACCCTCCGCCGAAAATCCGGCAGATAAAGTCGCCGCGAGCGAAAAAAGTTCCGCTCAGACCTCGAGCGGCGCGGTGGCGACGCGCAGCCAGGCGCGCTCTTCCGGATCGAGCGAGGGTCCGATCGCCGCTGCAACGCGCGCGTGGTAGGCGTCGAGCCAGGCGCGCGCCTCGGCTGAAAGCAGCGACGGTTCGACCAGCCGCTGGTCGATCGGCGCCAGCGTCAGCGTCTCGAAGGCGTGCATCGGCCGGTCGCCGCCGGCGATCGGCTCGGCCGCCGTGACGACGAGCAGGTTCTCGATGCGGATGCCCCAGTGGCCGGCCTTGTAGAAGCCCGGCTCGTTGGAGAGGATCATCCCCGCCTCGAGCGGCGTCGTGCCGAGCCGCGACAGACGATGCGGGCCTTCGTGCACCGAGAGATAGGCGCCGACGCCGTGGCCGGTGCCGTGGTCGAAGTCGAGGCCCGCCTGCCACAGCGCCTGGCGGGCGAACGGATCGAGCTGCGCGCCGCTGGTGCCGACCGGAAAGCGCGCCGTGGCGATGGCGATGTGGCCGGCGAGCACGCGGGTGTAGCGGTCGCGCATCTCCGCCGTCGCCCGGCCGACGATGACGGTGCGGGTGATGTCGGTGGTGCCGTCCTCGTACTGCGCGCCGGAATCGACGAGCACGATGTCGCCGTCGGCGATCGGTCGGTTGGAGCGCCGCGTCACCCGGTAGTGCGGGCTCGCCGCGTTCGGCCCGGCGGCCGAGATGGTGTCGAAGGAGATGTCCTTGAGGAGGCCGGTCTCGGCGCGGAAGCGCTCGAGCGCCTCGGCGACGGCGATCTCGTCCAGCCCGCCGGCGGCCGCCGCGTGGTCGAGCCAATGCAGGAAGCGCGTGACGGCGACGCCGTCGCGCTGGTGCGCCGTGCGCGCGCCGGCGATCTCGGCGGCGTTCTTCACCGCCTTCGGCAGCAGCACCGGATCCTGCCCCTCGACAAGCGTCGCCCCGGTCTCGACGAGGCGCCGGCAGAGCCCGGCGGCGGCGAGCTCGGGATCGACCAGCACCTTGGCCCGGCGGGCGCCGAGCGCCGCCAGCGTGCCGCCGAGCGCAGGCGGCTCGGCGATGTCGGCGACCTCCTCGAGCGTCGCGCGCACCTCGTTGGAGAGCTTGCGGCCGTCGATGAACACCGTCGGCCGGTCGCCGCGGCGCAAAACCGCGAAGGCGAGCGCGACCGGGTTATGCGGCACGTCGGCGCCGCGCACGTTGAGCGCCCAGGCGATCGAGTCCGGCTGCGTCAGCAGCGCCGCGTCGGCGCCGAGCTCGGCCAGCCGCCCGTCGAGCCGGGCGATCTTGTCGGCCGCGGAGACGCCGGCGAGCGCCTGCGGATAGAGCCTGACCTGCGCCAGTGGCGGGCCCGGCCGGTCGGGCCAGACGGCATCGAGCGGGTTCTCGTCGACGGCGACAAAGGCCGCGCCCTTCGCCGCGCACGCCGCCTCGTAGCGGCGCACCTGCGCCAAAGTATGCAGCATCGGATCGTAGCCGATCCGCTGGCCGGCCGAGACGCGCTCGCCGAGCCACCGCGACGGCGGCGTCGCGGTGACGTCGCGCTGGGCGAAGGCCGCCGCATCGACCTGCTCGCGCGCCTGCAGGGTGTAGCGGCCGTCGACGAAGATCGCCGCCTCGCCGGCGAGAACCACCGCGATGCCGGCCGAGCCGGTGAAGCCGGTGAGCCAGGCGAGGCGCTCGGCGCCGGGCGGCACGTATTCGCCCTGGTGCTCGTCGGCGCGCGGCACCACGAAGCCGTCGAGCCCGGCGGCGGCGAGGCGGGCGCGCAGAAGCGCGAGCCGGCCCGGGCCGGCGGCGGTGTCGGAGCGGTCGTCGAAGGTCTGGAACATGGCCCGCTTCTACGCCGGCCGCCGCCGGTCGGCAACGGCGCCGGGCGACGGATGAATGATGCGTTGCAACAAGCGCCGTGTGCATATGCGAAAAGCGCACGGCTGGCATGAGCAACGGGCGATTCACGCGGCGCGGTGCCGGACCTATCTTGTCGTCATCTAGGGAGGCCGAGGCGTCTCGAACAACGGGAGTGTCCCATGGCCTATGTTACCGCCAACGATTTCGGCCGCGTCGCGGCCCCGGCCCAGAAGGCCTTCTTCGGCCGCATCCTCGACCGGCTGATCGCCGCCCGCATGCGCGAGGCCGAGCGCCACGTCGAGCACTATCTCGCCATGCTGCCGGCCTGCGACCGCGACCGCGTCCGCCGCGAGATCCAGCTCGCCGCCGATCGACAGGATCTCGCGAGCTGACGACTCGGCCTGGATTGCACACGCCGGGCGTTCGACGCGTTTGTGTTGGCCCGGAGGGTCCGGCGGATCCGATCCGCTGGGTCGGCTCCCTTGCCGCCGCTGCGTGCGGCGTCAGCGTCGGAACGTCAGCGTCAGCCAGTGTCCGTCCGGATCGCGCCGGACGAGCCGGAGCCCCTGCCCGCGGTAGGCGGCGACGATGCGCGTGCCGTCGTCGCGGCGCAGCCCCGACAGCACCAGCGTGCCGCCGCGCGTCAGCCGGCGGGCGAGCGCCGGCGCGAGCGCGATCAGCGGCCGCGCCAGGATGTTGGCGACGATGAAGTCGAAGCGGCCGGCGAGCGCCCGGTGCTTCACCCCCTCCGCCGTGATCGCCCGGACGAGCGGCCCGACGGCGTTGTGGCGGGCGTTCTCGCGCGCCACCGCGACGGCGACCGGGTCGATGTCGGTGGCGATCACCGCGACGTGCGCCGTGCGCGCGAGGGCGATGGCGAGCACGCCGGTGCCGGTGCCGAGGTCGAGCGGCCGCCGCGGCCGGCCGCGCTTCAACTGCCGATCGATCGCCGCGAGACAGCCGACCGTCGTCTCGTGATGACCGGTGCCGAAGGCGAGCCCCGCCTCGACCTCGATCGCGACCGGCGCCAGGGCGCGCGCGCGGTCGTGCCGGCCGTGCAGCACGAAGCGGCCGACGTGGACGGGGGCGAGGCCCTCGAGGCTCGCCGCCACCCAGTCGACGTCGGGCAGCCGTTCCGCCGCGATCGCCGCGGCGAAGCCGTCACCGCCGAGGGCGTCGCGCACCCGCGCCGCCGCATCCGCCTCGTCCTCCTCGAAGAACAGCACCTCGACGGCCCAGTCGCCGCCGTCCACGGTCTCGTGGCGGGTGACCGGCAGCCCCTCGTCCTCGAATGCCCGCTCGAGCAGCCGGGCGATCCGCTCGGCCTCGACCTCGGCGGCGAGGATACGCGTGCGGACCGGCGTCATGCCCGGTCCTCGCCGCGGCCGCCGACGGCCGCGTGGCCGGCGTCCACGGCAGAGGACGCCGAGGACACGGTCTCCGCGCCCGCATCTCCGGCCGACGTCCCGGCCGCGGCAGGAGCCCCGCCATCGATGAGCGTCGCGCCGCCAGGCCGGACCGCGCGGCCCGGCCCCGCGCCATCCCCGCCCGGCGCCGCCGGGTTCTCGCCCGCCTCCAGGTGACGCCGCTCGCGGGCCTGCGCCTTGCGGCGATGGAGGTTGCTCCGCAGGGTCTCGGCGAGCCGCGCCCGTCGCTCCGCCGCTTGCCCCCGCTCCGCGCGATCCCCGCCCATCCGCCGACGCTCCGCTTCCCGAGGCCCCGTCGCCCGGGACCGGCCGGTCCGCGCGGGCGTGGCCGCTCGACCACCCGCCGGCGAACGTGCCGGCGCAGGGCCGTGATGCCGTGTCGGCCGCCGAGATGCAAGGCCGCGCCGGCCGGTCCGTGCGGCACGGCGTGCGGCAGGCGCGGTGCGCGGCGACGGCGCGGCCACGCGGCGCAGGCGCTCGCCCGCGAGGCGACTTGCGCCACCCCGGCGCCTGTGGCACAAGGCGCGCGATCCGCCCCGGGCCCCGCCCGCGGGGCCGGCGCGCTGCGGTAGCTCAGTGGTAGAGCACTCCCTTGGTAAGGGAGAGGTCGAGAGTTCAATCCTCTCTCGCAGCACCATCTAACTCATTTACCCAACACAGCTTTTTTCAATTCCTATCGCTCGGCGCATTCGCGCACGATGCAGAACGAAGCGGGAAGATGCGAGTATTCTGGCACATCGCTGACACGCGATGTTCCACCCTTGTTCACGGTCGCCCGCCGCCCTACCCTCTCGCCCATGCGCGCGCCGGAGACGATCGACGAGGCCGAATTGCACGGCTGGCAGGGGCTCGATGCCTACTGCCCCTCCTGTCTCGCCACGACGACCATCCCCTGGGCGAGGATCCGCCGCGCGACGCACCGCCGCCGCCTCGCCGACATCGCGCCGCGCCTGCGCTGCGAGCGGTGCGGCACGCTGCCCGAGCGCGTCGCTCTCTCGGCCCTCATGACGTGGAGCGGGACCGGCGCGCCGGCGACGGTGCGATCCGACCTCCTGCTTCGCCCGCCCTACCAGCCTCCGCCGGCGAATCGGCCGTGAGACGAAAAAGGCCCGGCGCCCCATCGGGAGCGCCGGGCCAAGTCAGGGAGGAAACGCCCAAGAGGGCACGTCCCCGGCGGACCATCCGCCGGAGCTTCGGGGCGCCGTCGCCGGCGCCGATCTCACTTTCCGATGATGAGCACCCGCAGCTTGCCCATCGCCTCGATCCCGCCGGCGGCGAGGATGACGCTGGTCAGCACCACCCACAGCGCCCACCGGCCGAGCCGGCCGAGCCGCTGCAGCGCCAGCAGCACGGCGAGGAAGTCCGACAGGGCGGAGAGCTCCTCCGGCCGCATGCGCTCGAGGAACTCGCGCGTCTCCGGCAAAAGCTCGGCGTAGCGCTCCGCCCGTTCGTCGCGGTCGCCGTCGCGCGGGATCATCAGTCCATCACCGATCGAGCTTCGGACTTCACGATTGCCTCGCGGGTGAGGTCCCTCTTGTCCTTCCGCGATCGCTTGAGCGTGTCGGGCAGCTTGTCGGCCACAATCTCGGCCGCGTTGGATGGCCCGACACCGGTCGCAATCGCCTCGTCGAGCGCCTTGTCGATCCGATCGACCCGCGCCGTGGTCGCATCCTCGACGAGCTTCGCCGTCCAGGCGGTGATGAGCGCCGGTAGCACTCGGGCGATCATCGTTGCGGCGATCCCGATGACGAGGAGCAGGAGGCCGATCGCAGCGGTCTCGACGTCGGCCCAGGTCGAGCCGGCCGGCGCGCCGTCGGCGGCAATGGCGGACCCGGCGAGAGCCGAGCCGAAGATGATGATCCCGAAGGCCGCAAAGCCTCGAATCAGTGCGAATGCACGCATGGCAGGTCTCCGCAGGTTGTGATCGGGGGAGCGGCGAGCCGCCACACGGCGGCCGCACCGAGGAGGATCGCCGCGGACACCGCCGCGACGCGCCAGATCGTCAGCACGGGCGCCAGACGCCGGCGGTGAGCCACCCGTGCCAGTGGGTGCGCTCACCGCCGGTCGTGCGTTGCAGAATGTGGTGGACGCTCGGCGTCAGCGTCGGCCGGTCGATTGGCCCGCGCATGTCCCAGCTCGGCCGCTCATCGCAGGGCCGCAGCCGCAGCGTGCCGGTGTGGCCGCAGCCGCAAGGGCAAATGTAGAGCATATCCGTAGGCCGGCCCTCGGCGTCGCGCAGGATCTCGAATGCGCCCGGCAGGTCGACGGCCTCGTCGATATCGTCGACGAGGGTGGCGGGGAGGTCGGCCACGGCTATGCCTCCGGCGGCGCGACGTACACGCCCGACACCCACCCCTCGGCCACCATGCCGTCCACCACCGCGCGGGCGAGGTGCCAGGTGCCGAGGATCTCGACCGGCTGCCCGGCCGGCAGGGTGAGGAGGACGGCGCCGAGCGGCGCCGCGGCGCGCATGTTGAGCCGGGCCGTCGTGCGCACGCCGGCGTCGATCGCCTCGACCGGCTCGGGCGCGGCCGGCGCATCGGCCTGGCCGAGCGCCGCGAGGGCGTCGATGGTCTTGCCGCTCGACCGGTTCACCCGGCCGCTGGCCGAGGCCGTGTAGACCGTCGCCCGTCCGTCGCCGTAGCGGCCGGTCGCGAACAGGGCCTGTTCCTTCGTCCGCCGCCCGATGATCTCGGGCGGCTGCAACCACCCGAGGAACCCGGCGATCGCGCCGGAGCGGTCGCCGCGGTTGAGCGCCTCCGTCAGCTTGGCGCGCGCGATCCCGCCGGTGTTGTAGTGGAACGAGACGAGCGCATCGAACTCGTGCTGTGCGAGCGGCACCGTCACCGCCGCGTCGACGTCCCCCTCATAGTTGGCGACATCGCGCCGGAACAACGCCAGCGCCTCGGCGACCGTGAGGGGCGAAGCCGAGCGCGGATCCGGCGCGCCGGCGGCCGCGGTGTGGCCGACGCCGATGGTCCAAATTCGTTCGCTGTCGAGGTAGGGGTTGAGCACGATCGCCTCGAGCCCGGCCAGCTGCGCGAGGCCGCGATCCGACATCTTCATGATGGTCTCCTGAGGCTGGCCCGTGGGCCGGGTTGACGGCCGCACTCCGCCGGCCCGACGATCGCGCGTCGGGGGCGGAGGGTGGCCGGGATGGACAAGGCGGAAGCCGCACGCGGCGCGGCAGTGTTCGCGGCGCGCCTGTTGGCGGACCTCGAGGCGGTCGCGCGCGAGCACGAGGGGCTCGAGCTGCTCGCCTATCTCATCGAGACGGCGTAGGCCGAGGCGGCGGCGCGCGCCCGGCCGGTCGCCTGAGGCTGGCGGATACGGTAATCTACGGATGCGAGGAGGTGGCCAGCCAACCCCCCGGCTACGCCGCCCACGCGGGGGCCGGTGCCTGGACGAGAGGCGCCGGCCCTTCGCTGCTCAAGGACCAGCGGACCGCCCATCCACAAGATGGACAGAAATTAACTTTGCCCATCGCGCCGCCAATGACATCAGGCAGACGATGCATCTGCCCAACCAAAGGAGTTAGTGGCGTGCGCACCCCGAATGAAGACTCCGCTCTCGCTATGGTCACAGAGTTTATGAGCGACAGAGGAATTGATTGTCATCTGATCGATTCAACGACGATCCCATCTTGGCGGGATGAAAGTGGCACCACGTTGGCGCTTCGCCTTTCTAAGGCCGGACGATTGATTGGATATGGTGCAACAAGTATTTCCAGACGCGCCTGGTACCAAGAGCCGCTTGTTCGCAACGATGAATCCGCGGGCGACGATATTTGCATCGTTAGACGGCGCATTGAGATCGACAACCGTCGCGCAATGACGATATTTGATGCCATTGATGCAGATAGATCTCTATATAATATCCACGTTCTTGTTAGACCTTTCGGAAGTGAAGATCTAATTGACTTAGGAATTGCATTGACAGGCTGTGACGAAACTGTCGAAGGACCTCCGGTGACGTTCAGACCACCGCCGCAAGATCCGGAGGAACGGCTCCGGCGCGTCGACGTCTTCCTTTGGTTCGATCATCATGGCTATCAAGGCGCGCGCTACTTCCCGGGAGATCGAGCCACCGCAGCTTGCAAGCTGCTTAAGCTTCCCGAGTAGTGACTACTCGACCATCACGAGGTCCCCGTACGGAAACGCCCGCCCGCCCGGCATCGGGTCGGGGGTGGGCGAGGAGGTGATCGGCCCTCATGCGGCGGCCACCCATGCATGGAGGTCGGAGTTGGCGGCGGCGAACGGCTTGTACGCGACCCGGCCGAGCCACCCGTTGTGGGACTGGGTTCCGCCGGCATTCGAGCCGAGGCGAACGCTCGTGACCCCGGTCGGTACGGCACCGGAGGTGTCGGAGACGACGGAGCCACCGGCGATGATCGCGCGGAAGTCGTCGGTGCCGTAGGCGAAGGCGATGCGCTTCCGGCCGGACGTCACTGTCCCGAGGTCGAGAGCGCACACCGCGGCGCTCGCGACGAGCACGTAGGCATAGACGTGGTTGTCGGTGTTGCGGCGCAGGAGGATCCGGTTGGCATCCGTCCCGTCGTCGAACTGCACCACGTTGCCGTGGGCGGCCGCCGAGCCGCCAGCGATGAACTCGGCCTCGGCCAGGATCGTCCCGGCGCCCTGGACGCCCCACGCCCCGAACGGCAGCGAGACCGCATCCGCGTTCCTCACCGCCGTCGATGCGCCGGTCGGCATGTAGCTCGTCGGGGTGCCGCGCTTCTCGGGCTGAAGGCCCCATGCATCGACGCACGAAACGCCGTCGCCGGTATAGGAGTTGTTCCCGGACGGGTTCCACAGCCCAAGGAAGATGGTGCCGTTCGCGTTGGTCTTGGTGACCGTGCATCGGATGATGTAGATGCCGGGACTCCAGATCTCGACCGACGCCGTCACTCCCGGGGCAGAGACGATTGCGCCGGTCGACGGGTTGAAGACGGCGTAGCTCTCGCCGTAGGCGGTCAGGAATACGTGGCGAGCCGAGCCGATGCCGGTCGCGCGCACGAACGCCGTGATCGTCAGGTCATCGCCGATCACCAGGGCGCCGATGTCTTGCGAGATGAAGTGCTGCCCGGCCGCGCTGTTCTCGGTTACACGACCGAAGGTCTGGACGCCGTCCGGAGCGAGAGCGCCGGTGGCAACGGTCGCACCGCCCTTGCTCCAAGCGGCATGGGCGAGATCGCCCGAGCGCAACGAGAGGTTCGTTGTCTCCGACTCGATCCGAAGCCCGCGCGCCGCGCCCGCCACCGCGAAGTCGCGGGCGATGCGGCCGGAGCCGACGGTCTCGATAAGGCCGGTCGGACCGACCCGGCGCCGCTCCGACAGCCGCGACACCGTGAGCGCCGCCATCGGCCGCGCGCCGTTCCCGTTGTCCCAGATCTGGCCGAGCGAGAGGTTGAGATCGAGCGTCCGCCCGTCCGCCTTCGGCACCCACCAATCGGGCGGCAGCGCCACGCCGTGCGCCCACTTGCCAACCTGCATCACGGACATGGTCGCCTCACGAGCCGGGCGCGCCGAAGCGCAGCAGGCTCACCGCCACCCGCACCGCGCCGCCGGTCATGTCGCCGCCTTCCTTGGTGATCCGGAGCGGCGTGTCGACGAGGATCGGCACGAAGCACGGCCGCGCGGACGTCGCGCCGAGCGAGATGCCGAAGCCGCTCCCGAAGAGCGCCGGGGTGCCGTCGATGCCGAGCTGGTAGCCCGAGGCCCCGGTGATCGCCGCCGTGTTGCGCGGCGCGGCGCAGACGACGAGCGAGCCGGCCGGGATCACGAGCGCCGTCTCGACATAGGCGCCGGCGAGCCCCGTCGTCTCGACCTCGAGCATGGTCTGGCCGAAGGTCGCCCCGTGCGCGCTCACCACCTGGTCGCTGGTCCAGGCCGTGCCGGTCCACACCGCGAGGCGCGCCTCTTCGATGATGTACGCGGCGAGCCCGACGCCGGGCGTCACGAAGGTCCACGACGAAGCGAGCCGCCGCGCGATCTTGCCGCTCTGCCCCGCCCAGGCACCCGTCGCGCCGGCCGGCACATAGTACCTCGCGCCGAGCACCGGCGAGCCGGGCGGCGCCGTGGTGGTCACGCTCTCGAGGCGCGGCTCGGCGATCACCGAATCGGCGATGGCCGCCGCCTCGTCGCGGGCCGTCTCGGCGTTGGCCTCCGCCGTCTCCGCATTGGTCTCGGCCGTCCCGGCCGCCGTCGCCGAGGCCGCCGCCGCCGTGGCGCTCGCCGCAGCCGCGGTCGCGTCGGCATCCACGGCCTCGACGGCATCGATCGCCGCCTGCATCAGCGTCCGGTCCTCGACGGCGAGCCCGGCGATGATCTTCCACTTCGTCTCGTCGCTACCGGGGATGACGCCGGTCGAGGCCGCCACGGCCCGCCAGGCCGAGCCCACCCACGTTACCGCGTCGCCCTCGGCATAGGCCGTGTCGGCGAGCCACCCCTCGCGCCAGACGATGTCGTGCACGATGCCCTCGGCCGCGGCCGCGCTCGCGGCGGCCGACGTCGCGGCGTCGGTGGCATTCGTCAGGCTCGACGCCACCTCGCCGGCGTAGCCCTGCGCCAGGTTCTGCGCGGCCGTTGCGGCCGCGGCGGCGCTACGGGCGCTGGTCAGGTTCGCGCTCGTCGCCGAGGCGTTCTGTGCGGCGCCGGCGGCGAGCACCGCCACCTCGTTGCGCAGCGCGAGGTAATCCTCGCCTGTCATCGGCACGTCGGGCATGGGTCACGCTCCTCGCGGGAAGATCTCAGGGCGCCCAAGGCGCGGCGACGTCGGCGAAGGCGGCGTCGATAGCGGCCCGGCTCGTCACGGTCTCGGCCGCGATGGCGACGACGACCTCCGCCTCGCGCGCGAAGCAGGCCTGCACGTGCTGGCCCACCGCCGTGGCGACCGCCACCATCGTCGCCGCATCGAGCGTCACGAAGCCGCCGGCCGACTTGTAGAAGATCACGGCGGCGGGGGTCGCGAGCACATAGGAATGCGCGCCGGTAATCATCGCTTGGCTCTCGCGCGAGGTGTCGACCGTCGCGCCCGACACCGTGATGCCGCCGGTCTCGACGGCGAACCGCACGGCCGCTGCATGGGCCGCGAGCGCGGCCGGATCCGCCTCGATCGCCGCCTCGGCCGCGGCGACCGCGCCCTCGCTCGGCGGATCGCCGTAGCCCGGATCTATGACGACGACGCCGTCGCCGCGCAGCGTGAAGAACGAATGCCCGAGCGCCCGGGCGACGGCCGCATGCGTCGTCATCAGTAGATCTCCACGAAGGTCGCGCGGGTCTTGGTCACGACGAGCGTCGAGCCGGCGTCGAAGATCTTGCCGACGAGTGTGACGCTCCATTGCGTCGGGTTCATCATCATCGCCGAGGTGAGGATGATCGGGATGATGTCGCGGAAGGTGGTGATGTGCTCGCCGGCCGAGGCCGCGACGGCGACGACGCCGACGAGCACTTCGCCCTCCGGTGCGGCGATCGCGTCCACCCACGCCGAGCCGTTGTTGTACTGCGCCTTGACGTAGCAGCGGTCCGAGACGGTGTTCTGGGTGTAGCCCTCGACGCGCAGCAGGCAGAGCACCTTGCCGGGCGTCGAGCGCTGCGCGGTGTAGCTGAGGCCACCCGAGACGAAGCCGTAGGTGTTGACCGCCCGGGTGTAGCCCGTCGTGTCCGAAGCCGAGCCGGAATAGGGCTTCGCACCGTCCACGGCTCCTTTGACGAACGCCGTCGTCGCGATCTGCGTCGTGTTGGCCCCGGCCCCTGCCGTCGGCGCCGTCGGGGTGCCGGTGAACGCGGGCGAGTCGAGCGGCGCCTCGCCGGCGATGCCCTGCGGCCCCTGCGGCCCTTGCAGGATGATGACCGGCGAGGACCAATCGCCGCTCCCGGCGGACATCTTCCAATAGGTCTTGCCGGTGTCGCTCGCGAGAAAGCGGAACCCTTGCGCCTCGGCGTCGTAGAGCCCGAGGTCGGCTTCCGGCCCGACTGCGTCCGGCGCATAGGGGGAGGCGGGATCACCCTGCTCGCCCTGCGGCCCTTCCGGACCCGTCGGCCCCGCCGGCCCGGCCGGCCCCGTCGGGCCCTGCGGCCCGGTGGCGCCCTTGCCGAAGTTCGCCCCGGCCGACCAGTTGGCGTGCGTGGCCGAGAGCTTGAAGTAGACCTTGTCCTCGTCGGAGGCGACGAACACGAACCCGGCCGCCTCGTCGTCGTAGGTGGCCCGATCGGCGATCGGCGCCACGATGTTCACGTTGAGGTCGGCGCCCGCCGGCCCCTGCGGCCCTTCCGGACCCGTCGGCCCCGCCGGCCCGGTCGCGCCGGTCGGCCCGGTCGGTCCGGCCGGACCCTCCGGCCCCTGCTCGCCCTGCGGCCCGGTGCCGAAGTTGGCGCCGGCCGACCAGTCGGCCGAGGTCGCGGAGAGCTTGAAGTAGATCTTGTCCTCGTCGCTCGCCACGAACGCGAAGCCCTTCGGCTCGTCGTCGTAGTCGCCGCGGTCGGCGATCGGCGCCACAATGTCGACCGTCAGGTTCGCCCCGGTCGGCCCGGTCGCCCCCGTCGGGCCCGTCGGGCCGGTGGCGCCGGTCGCCCCGGTCGGGCCAGCCGGGCCCTGCGGCCCCGTCGCGCCTTGCGGCCCCTGCGGCCCCGGTGCGCCGTCGTCGCCCTTGCCCCACGGAATCCCGACCGACCAGTCGCCGGAGGTCGCCGACAGCTTGGCGTAGAGCACGCCCTGGTCGACGGCGACGAAATTGAACCCCTTGGCCGCGGCGTCGTGGTCGCCGCGATCGGCATAGTCGCCGGCCGCGTCGATCGCGAAGCCGGGCCCCGTCGGCCCCGCCGGCCCGGTCGGCCCCGTCGGGCCGGTTTCGCCGAACCCGTCATTGCCGTTGACGCTCGCCGCGCCGGTCGCATGGTCGATCCTGAGCGCCTCGGTCCAGGTCGCCCCATCGGCCGAGCGCCAGATCGTGAAGTCGTCGTCGCCGACCGTGCCGAACCGCCAGCGCAGCGCCGTCCCGCCGGTGCCGGTCTTGAGCACGAGGCCGGCCTCGTCGTCGGCCGCGGCCTTGCCGAGGGTCAGGATCTGTGAGGCGCCGAGGCCGAACAGCACGCCGAAGCGCTGCAGGAACTCCGTCACCATGGCGGTCAGCGTCGTGACCTGGCCGCGATAGGGGCTGATCAGGTGGATCGCGTAGGGGGCCTCGACGAGGTCATCCGCCCCCGCATAGCCGCGGTCGATCGTGAACGCCGTCTCCGAGATGACCGCCGTGATGACGTAGGGCGGAGAAATGTCGGGACCATAGTCGAAGTAGACGACATCGCCCGGATAGACGAGCCACGACGTGCCCGTTCCGGTAACCGCGGTGCCGCCCACCTCGACCGACGCGCTGCCGGCCGTGTAGAGCATCTGATGTTCCTCGAGGTTCGGTTAGCGCTTCAGGCTCATCACGATGATGTTGCCGAAGTTGATCTTCATCGCGCCGCGCTGCGACGGGGCGTAGGTCGTCTCCACCGCACCGGCGACCTGGTAACGCGTCGACGCGGCGATGGGCGCGTCGTCGAGTGCGGTGATCGTCACCCACGTTCCGTGCTTGGCGATGTTGCCGCCACCCCCTTGGTATCCGAGGTACGGCACAGCGACGCGCATGGTGCGGAATTCTTCGAGCGCTCCGTTGCTGACCCGCTCACGCCGGAACTTCAGGAAGAGCTCGACATCAGTGATCTGGTTTTCACCGGCGTTCGCGTCATAGATCAACTTGGCATTGAAGATGATCAGGACGTTGCCGCCGGAGACGGGCGTCACGGGTGCCGACCTTGCGATCCTACCTTCTCCGCCGGCCCGCGGCAGGGTCACCGTCGCAGCGCTGTTCGTCGTCACGAAGTCGGAGACGGCGTTCGCCTTGAAGAGGTCGGTCGTCAACGTGCCGACCGCGATCTTATCGGCGGTGACTTGCTTGGCGTCGATGTGGCCGGTCTTGATCGACCCGGCCTTGATCTCCCGCGACGTGATCGCATTCGCCGAGATCATGTTGCCGTAGATCGAGTTCGGGGCGATGAGGTCGCCGCCGATGTAGACGTTGCCGTCGCCCTGCACCTTGAACGGTTTCTGAGCCTTGCTCCCACCCCACACGAGGAAGTCGTCGACCTTGAAGATCGCCTGGCGCTTCGTCACGCCATTGATCGTCTCGATGCCGATGATGAACGCCGCCCCCTGCGGCGCGCCGCTCGTCGTAAGGCTGATGCCCCACTTCGCCTCGGCGGCCGCCAGCCCATCCTCGAGAGGCTTGACGCGCGAGGTTGCCAAAGTGGTCACGTTCGCAAACGCCGTGCCGGCCACCGCCGTCGTCGAATTGAGTTGAGCCGAGAGCACCTCGTCCTTGGTGATCAGCGCCACCGCCTGCTGCTGCGTGATCGATGCCTTCGCCTTGATCCAGCTGCTGTCGACGATCTGCCACCGCGCGCCCGTCCAGCCCCGCACCTGCATCGCCACCGGAGGCGTCGTCGCCGGGTTGCCTGGCCGGATCCACAGGTCACCCTCGAGGAGGGTCACACCCGTCGGCTGGGCGGTCTGGTAGTAGACGTTCTGCCCAGTCGACGCGATGAGCTCGCTGATCCGCGTCGCGCTCTGCTTCTGTCCGTCGACGAGCACGGTGATCTGGTCGTGCGCGTAGGCGTAGAGCCCGTCGTGGTCGGCCCTCAGCGTCACGATCTTGTTCGCCTCGGCCTTCAACGCGTTCGCGATCGTCGAGATCTCTTCGTTGATCGTCGCCACCGCCGGGCCGAACTGCGCGTGGATCTCGAGCAGGCTCGCCGCCGTGCTCTCGATCAGGTTCGTCACCACCGTCTGCTGCGTCAGGATCTGCGCGGCGTTGCGGTTCACCTTCGCGGTCAGAGCCGCGAAGCGCGACGCCGTGGCGCTCACGAGGTCGGCCTGCGCGGTCAGCACCTCGACGATCTGCGCCGCGTTGCCGTCGACCGTCGCCGAGAGCAGCAGGATCTCCTGCGCCATCGCCGAGCCGAGCTCGTCGACCTTGACCGAGAGCGTCCGCGCCGCGACCGCCGCGACCTCGTGCGCCGCCGTCTCGCTCGAATATTTCTCGACGAGGTTCACGAGCCCGTCGTCGCCGACCCGGTCGAGGAGGTCGCGCACATTGAGCATCGGGAAGAGGCTACCGGCCCCTTCGCGCGTCCCGAAGCCCGGCGGCCAGCCCGGCACGTCCGGCGCCCGCTTCACGTCCGCGAAGTAGTCGATCAGATAGTTGATGTCGCGGAGGAACCCCTTGATGGTCTTGTCGAGCTGGTCGATGTCGACCGCGTCGTCGTACATGCGCCGGGCGAGATCGGCCTCGGGCACGACGAAGTCGAGGCCGGTCACCACCGACACCCACCCGGTCCACGTCGTCGGTCGCGCCGGCCGGCTCGTGATGGTGGCGCGGACCTCGTAGTCCTGGCCGGCCAGGATGCCGCGGGTAATCTTGAGCCGCCCCTTGCCAGGGTCCGTCTGTTCGAAGCGCTCGGCGACGGCCTCGCCGGTCGCCAGCACCTCGATCACCACCGACGTCACCCGCCGGTCCTCGATCGCGTCCCACGTCACGATGAGGCACGGCAGCTTCTGCCGCGGGCTCGTCCGCTGCACCAGGCCGGCCTGGACGGCGAGCCCCGTCACCGTCGTCGGCAGCGTCGGCTTGAACGGCGGGATGACGAGAACGTCGGGCTCGTCGTCGACCGCACCGTTGTAGACCGAGCGCTTGATCTCGCGCAGCCGCAGCGTGATCGTCAGGTCGGCGAGGTTGAGCGTCCGCCCCTCGATCTTCCAGGTGTTGATGCCGCGCTTGCGCCAGGTGATCCAGTCGCCCGGCGCGAGCGCCAGCCACCGCCACCCGACGGTCACCGTCCTGCGGCCCTGGCAGCGCATCTCCTCGCCGCGGATGAGGCGAATGCGTCTGGCCTGCTTCTTGTTCGGCACGCTCGGCAGGTCGAGCTGCATCTCGATCCGCTCGCCGCCGTCCGTCGCCTCCCACGAGTCGACCTGCAGGGCCTCGTAGCCGTTCATCGACCACGCCTTGGCGGGCTCGAGGTACGTGCCCGTCACATAGTTCGCGGTCTCCGAGCGCGGCAGCATTGACGAGAACGAGGTCCCCGCCCCGACGACGAGGTCGCCGTCGGTGAGGGTCGCCACGACGCCCTGCGCCGCGCCGGCCTCGATCGCGAACAGGCCGGCGAGTTCGTAGGCGTTGCCCGCCATCGCGTCGAGGAAGGCCTGGATCGCGTCGCGGTGCTCGGTCTCCTCCGAGGTGATGACCGAGCAGACATAGCGCGGCTTCCCGTTGATCTCCTCGTCGCAGATGTTCGCCGCGGTGATGAACGACGCCGTCGGGAGGTCGTGTGCCGGCACCCCCATGCCGCCGATCCGCACGTCGTCTCGGTAGTACCCCCGATAGTAGTTGTAGGCGCAGACCGCCGGGTTCTCTGTCCACTCCCACGTCGACTTGTCGCGCCAGCGATGATTTCCTCTGCCGCCCGCCGTCGAGTCCTTGCGCGGGTCGTACCAGCGACCGCCGCGAAGCTCCCAAAGGAACTCCGGCAGGCCGGAGAAAACCTCCGGGTCATAGGTGAGGGTGAGCGAGACGTAGCAGACGCCGCGCCCGCGGTGCTGCGCGGTCCAGCGCTTCGATGAATCGCTGCTGCTGACCGCCTGCGCGTGCGCGACGAGCTCGGTGTCGGCCGCCTGGTCCATCGTGCCGCGGAAAAACCGCACCACGATGTCGGGCGCGTCGGCATCCGGACGGAAGCCGCCGATGCCGTAGGTCGCATGGGCGCCGCCCTC